>JAEEGF010818822.1_pt1 | contig 54742 bp, 30 predicted proteins | sample 9134171 | NCBI WGS metagenome assembly JAEEGF01 (sample SAMN16246542, study PRJNA631951) | gut metagenome | biome: gut microbiome; feature: rumen; material: AP-attached | host: Bos | place: Iran: Karaj | collected 2018-10 | reverse complement strand
TGGGCCAGCGGCGGATTCTTAGCCAATTCCAAGGTGGAATCCATGATCGATTCCGGCTCCCAGCAGCAATGGCTCTCCCGGAACAATACCTATCGTACCTGGATGGGACAGAACTGGAACATCGTCTTCTGTGGAGACAGCGAAGATGGTCTGCCAAACGGCACCTGGCCGATGTTCTCTTATACCAGAGCAGATGGAGTGGAGAACATGCGGGAGAAGCCATACGTGATCTACGACGAGAAGGAAGGCTTCGTCTTGATTCGACCGGAGGTCCGCACCACGATCGAAGGTTATGACTGGGACAGCGATGTGGCCGAGCAGCGGATTCCGCTGAAGGATTGTTATGTTGCAACTCCAACAGATACCGCTGAGACCTTGAATGGTGCCCTTTCCGAAGGGAAACATATCCTCTTCACACCGGGCATCTATGAATTGGAGGAGGCCCTACAGGTAAAAAATGACAACACGGTACTTCTTGGCCTTGGCCTTGCAACCTTAGAACCTGTCAATGGGAATGCCTGCGTAGAGACAGCGGCAAGCGGAGTTACCGTAGCAGGATTGCTCTTCGATGCAGGAACAGAAGAATCGGAGTATCTGGTTCATGTTGGAGAAACAACCAATGACCCAACCAACCCAATTCTCTTGGCAGATACCTACTATCGGGTAGGAGGAGCAAAAACAGAGAATACCGCAGTAGAGACCGCCTTAGTGGTGGATGCAGATGGTGTGGTAGGGGATAACCTGTGGATCTGGAGAGCAGATCACGGCGACGGGATTGGTTGGAATAACAACACTTCCAATCATGGCATCCGAATCAACGGAGATGATGTCACCATGGTGGCCCTGATGGTGGAGCACTTCCAGAAGGAACAGACCATCTGGAACGGCCAGAGAGGTAAGTGCATTATGTACCAGAGCGAAGTACCGTACGACATTCCGGAAGGCGTAGCTAGTTCTTCCTTCGTAGTAGAAGAGGGCGTTACCGATTTTACCGGAATCGGCATTGGTATCTATCTATATAACCGGGATGCGGCCATTCCGTTGGAATCCGCCATGACGGTTCCGGATGCACCGGAGGTTCGCATTGAACACATCATTGATGTGATGCTTGGCAACAGCCACCCGGGCATCCACCATGTCATCAATGCTGCCGGCGGCAGTGTGATGCATACCGGGGAGACCCAGAAAGTGTTGCAGTACTGCAACGGAGAATGGAAATAGGAGTAATTGGAAACATGGAAACAACCTTTACAATCGACAATCCACAGAAGGTAGCGGGCTTATATTTTCCGCTATGTTCCGAGACAGGACTGAAGTCTTGCATTACCCCGAACCTGGGTGGTGATGCCAAAATCGACCAGAACCACTTCCTCTTGGAACCGGTGAGCATTGAGAATTTGAATAATAACCGTTCTACCCGTAACTTCTGGGTGGAGACGGAAGCGGGCCTATGGTCTGCAACCGGCGTATCTGCGCCCCAGGAAGCAGCCCGCTATACCGAGGAGGAGACCTCCCGCTTAGAGGCCGGCATCCTCTATCACAAGATGCACCGTAGCAACAGTCGCATGGAATTATCCTCCGAGATTCTCTCTTTTGTTCCATATGACGGCAACTACGAAGTCCATCAGGTCACCATTCAAAATATCAGTGACCGGCCACGGAATGTTCGATTTACAACAGCCATCCCAATGTATGGTCGCAGTGCGGACAACATCCGTGACCATCGCCATGTAACGTCCTTGCTGAATCGTATGGAAGTCACGGAGTACGGTGTGCGTAATACCCCGACTCTGTCCTTTGATGAGCGTGGACACCAGCCGGGAGACAGCGTCTACTACGTGGAGGGCATCTGCGAGGACGGAAGCAAGCCGGTGGACTGCTGTGGCGTATTGGATGACTTTATCGGAAGTGGAGATTTGACTTGGCCCGAGAGCCTGGTGTGCCACAAGGAAGATATCTGGCAGCATGCCGGGGAAGCCACCGAGGGACAGGAAGTCATCGGTGCCCTGCGTTTTGCCGCTACCATCTTAGCGCCGCAAGAGAAAAAGACCTATATCATCGTCATCGGAATTGCATCCGATGCTTCCGAAATAGAACAGACAAGATCCCGTTGGATGGGTATGGAATCCGTTGCATCCTCCCTACAGGCAACCATCGACCATTGGGCAGCCCTAGCCCCGATTCGAATCCATACTGCCAATCCACAGTTTGATTTCTTCTTCACCTGGGTAGGAGTACAACCGGAGCTTCGACGAATCTTCGGTTGCTCCTTCCTGCCTCATCATGACTACGGTCGTGGAGGCAGAGGTTGGAGAGATTTATGGCAGGATTGCTTAGCGCTTCTTATCATGCATCCGGAGCAGGTCCGCGATATGCTAATCGCCAACTTCGCCGGTGTACGAGAGGACGGCACCAACGCCACCATCATCGGAGAGGGCCTTGGCAACTTCAAGGCAGACCGGAACGGCATCTCCCGTGTCTGGATGGATCACGGCATGTGGCCTTGGATGACCATGCAGTTGTATATCCATCAAACCGGAGACGAAGCCATCCTCTTAGAGGAACAGGGCTATTTCGAGAGTGACAAGAAGGAAACTCTCTTAGAGCATTTGATTTTACAGAACAAAGCCGCTTATGCCAAGCGCGGCGAGCATGGCATGCTGCGCCTTCTGGATGCGGATTGGAACGATGCCCTGGATTTGGCCGGAGAGCGTGGGGAGAGTACCGCTTTTTCCAATGCCTATGCAGCTAACCTGATTAGCCTTGGCAAAGAGATCCTGCACTTAGCCGAGCGTTACCCGGATAAGAATATCCATACGGCAGAAGGCGAGGAGCTCATCGCTATGGGACGTCGCCTCCAGGAAGAAATCCGTGCCAAGGAATGGTTAACGGATGGCTTCTTCAACAGTTACTACGACAATGACGGCAACGCCCTTGCCGGTGGCCAGATGATGTTAACCGGCCAGGTATTCGCCATTATGGGCGGCACCGCCACCGAGGAGCAGATTGCTTCCATTGTTACCATGGCAGACCGCCTGCTCTACGACGAGTCCTGCGGTGGCTATCGACTGAATACCAATTTCCACGAGGTGAAGATGAACATGGGTCGCCAGTTCGGCTTCGCCTACGGGGAAAAAGAGAACGGTGCGGTGTTCTCCCATATGGCAGTGATGTATGCCAACGCCCTGTACAAGAGAGGTCATGGCAAGGAAGGCTATAAGGCCTTAGAAGCCCTGTTCCGCCAGTCCATGAATTTTACCGTATCCCACATCTACCCGGGCATTCCGGAGTACTTCGGTCGGGGCGGCAGAGGACTCTATCATTACCTGACGGGAGCTGCAAGCTGGTATCTCCTTACGGTGGTCCAGGAAATGTTCGGTGTGAAGCCATGTTACGGCCAGATGGAGATTCATCCACAGCTACTGCCGGAGCAGTTCGACAGTGACGGCATGGCCAGCATTACCTTACCGTGGCAGGGTGCGATGCGTCGCATCACCATTCATGCCGACGGAACAAGCACAATGGAAGAAGTATAGGAAGGAAGAAAAAAGATGAAAGAATTTCGCATAGACACATACGGGAAGAAAAGCACATTTGCCAGCTTCCTGCCGGGCATCGCGGGAATCCACGGAATTCCCATCTGGTGCTACTACGTAAACCGCGGACAGGCCGTGTGCAGCTTCGGTGTAGAGAACAAGGATCACAGCATCATGGAGTTCTACCCGGCCCATACCGCTTATCAGAACGTGAAGCGTACGGGATTCCGTACCTTCCTGCAGGTAGACGGAACCTATCGGGAAGCCTTCGCCGATGAGAACATTGCCCACGCTATGGATATTGAGATGAACGTATTATCCGTATCCGAGGAAGATGCTGTTGCAACCCGTGTCAGCTACTTCGTATTGCCGGAGGAGCGGATCGGTGCCCTGGTACGTAAGGTCACCTGGGAAAATACCACAGATCAGCCGCTGAACCTTGCCTATGTAGATGGTATGCCGGCGCTGATTCCTTATGGGGTGAGCTTGGATAGCATGAAAAACATGGCCCAGCTCTCCAAAGCCTGGATGCAGGTGGAAGAGGTGGACAGTCGTGTGCCGAAGTTCCGGGTACGTGCGTCCATGGCAGATACCGCCAGCGTACAGGAGATTTCCGGTAGCAACTTCGCCCTTGGCGTGGATAGCAACGGCAATTTGCAGCAGGTGGTTGTGGATAACGACGTGTTATTCGATTACGACCAGTCCCTTGAGACGGCAGTGGTATTCAAGGATGGGGGATTAGAGGAAGTCTTGTCCCGTCGTCAGAATACCTCCAACCTGGTACCGGGTTGCTTCTTCGTTGGAAATCAAACATTACAGCCGGGAGAATCCTATACCTTATATGAGCTCTATGGTCAGGTGGAATCTCCGGAGATCTTGGAGGCATTCCTTGCAAGCCATACCTTAGACGGGGCATATTTCGAAGCGAAGTTAGCCCGTGCCAGAGTCTTAACGGAAGAACTGACGGACTGTATCGATACCCATACCGCCAACGAGGCTTTTGATGCCTACACCCGATATACCTACATGGACAACGTGCTCCGTGGTGGCCTTCCAATCGAGTTGGGAGAAGATAAGACCTTCTACGTATATTCCAGAAAGCACGGCGACTTAGAGCGTGAGTACAATTTCTTTTCCATGTCACCGGAGTTTTTCTCCCAGGGCAACGGTAACTTCCGTGACGTGAATCAGAACCGTCGTTGTGATGTGTTCTTCCATCCCAAGACCGGACGGGACAGCATTCACATGTTCTACGACCTGATTCAGCTAGATGGCTACAACCCATTGTCCGTAGAGAAGAAGATCTATGAGTACGAGGGCAAGACGTTTACCCCAGGAGCACTCTACAAGGAATTGTTGGAAAAACATCAGAATCCTAAGGACGTGGAGAGTGAGTTCCATCGCATTATGACCGAAGCCAAGGAAGGCCTTGGCGCCAACTTCGGAGAAGGTTACTGGTGTGATCACTGGACCTACAACCTAGATTTGGTGGAAGAGTATCTGTCCATGTATCCGGAGAAGGAAGAGGAGCTCTTAACGGAGCAGCGTTATACCTACTTCCTATCCCAGGAAAAAGTCAATCCACGTGCCGCTCGCTACGAGCGCACCCCACAGGGCATTCGTCAGTATCATGCCTTGGATGAGAAGAGTAAGCGTAATACCGAGGATAAGCTGGTTCGTACCGGCATGGGCCATGGCACCGTATACCGTGGCAGCCTCTTAGAGAAGTTATTGGTGCTTGCCGCTACCAAGTTCGCTACCATTGACCCTTACGGCATGGGAATCGAGATGGAGGGCGGCAAACCGGGTTGGTACGATGCGCTGAACGGACTGCCGGGAATCTTTGGTTCCTCCATGTCAGAATCCTATGAACTGCAGCGCATGCTTACCTACCTTGACCACGCCCTGGGTCTGGAGCGGGAAATTCCTATTTTCGTGGAGTTAGAGGAATTCCTTCAGACCCTTCACAGGGTGGTGGCTGCCCAGCTTCCGGAGATTGCCGGTGGAGAGCGCCTGTTGCACTTAGACTTCTGGAACGGCATTAACGATGCCAAGGAAGCTTATCGGGATCGCGTCTACGACGGTATTTCCGGTGAGGTGGTTACGGTATCCACACAGGAGTTGCGCAGTATCATCGGCCAATTCGCGGAGGTATTGCAGCTTGGTATTGAGGGTGCTCTGCGCCTAGGTAACGGCTTGGCTCCGACCTATTTCTACTATGAAGTAACGAAGGATACGGAAGATGCCCAGGGTATTCATCCGACGGAATTCCTGCTGCATATGGTACCGGCATTCCTAGAAGGCCCGGTGCGTTATCTGAAGCTGCCGCTGCCACAGGAGAAAAAGAAGCAGCTCTACGACAAGGTAAAAGCATCCAATCTCTATGACACCAAGCTTGCCATGTACAAGATCAATGAGTCCTTAGAGAGTGCCAGCTATGAGCTGGGCAGATGCCGTTGCTTCACGCCGGGATGGCTGGAGAACGAGTCCATCTGGCTACACATGGAGTACAAGTATTTGTTGGAATTACTACGAAGCGGTCTCTATGAAGAATTCGTTTCCGATTTCCACAGTGCCTGTGTTCCGTTTATGGATCCGGAAGTGTATGGACGTTCTATTTTGGAGAACTCCTCTTTTATCGCAAGCTCTGCCAACCCCAACGGCAAGATCCACGGCAAGGGCTTCGTAGCACGCCTCTCCGGTTCTACCATTGAGTACATCAGCATGTGGAAGGGTATGATGTTCGGCCAGCAGCCGTTTACCATGAAGGATGCGCTGTGCTTCCACTTAGCTCCGGTGTTGCCGGCGTACTTAATCGATGAGAACCATACGGTAAGCGCAACCTTCGGCGGCAACATGAAGGTGGTATACCACTGCGACGGACAGGGCGACTTCCTGCCGGGCAACTACACCACCGAGTCCATGGACCTCTATGAAGAGGGCAAAGAGATGCGTTCCTTCCGTGGAGACACCTTGATCGGTGCGGATGCAATGGCGGTCCGTGACGGTAAAATCAAGGAATTACACGTGTATTTGTCACGAAAATAATGATACTAAAAAAATGACACCTTTTTAAAAATTGAATCATTTTTTCCCTTAAGATTCCCTCCTATAATCAAGGCATGATAAGCCAAGCACATAAAGTGCAAGATTAAAGGAGGGAATTTTAACATGAAGTTAAAAAAGCTTATGGCGATCGCATTAAGCGGAGCAATGGTTTTGTCCATGGCAGCTTGTGGATCCAGCAGCGAGGGTGGAAGCGCATCCAATGGTGAGAGCGCATCTGCTGCAAATGGGGAAGAGTCCTTAGTAGTATGGACTTTGGCATCCGATTTGAAGGATTTTGGTGCACGTTATCAGGAGAAGACCGGTGTCAACGTTGAGACCGTAGTTATCGAGCCTGCTGATTACCCAACCAAGGTTCAGACCGCATTGATGGGTGGCGAGACCGAGCCGGACATCATCGTTGGTGAGCCACAGATGTTGGAAGATTTCTATGACAACGGATTCTTCGCTGACCTTGATGAGATGGGTGCGAAGGATTACGAGGGTCAGATCGTTGATTACGTTTGGAAAGTCGGACAGGATTCCGAGGGAATTCAGAGAGCAATCTCTTACCAGATTACTCCTGCAGGAATCTACTTCCGTCGTGACATCGCTCAGGAAGTATTCGGAACTGACGATCCGGAAGAAATCGGCAAGTTGTTCGCTGATTACGACACCATTTTAGAGACTGCTAAGACCTTGAAGGATGCAGGCTACAGAATCTTCGCTTCCGATGCTGAGATCAACTACTTCTCCGGCGACAGCGCTTGGGTAGTAGACAACAAGCTCAACGTAAGTGATGCTCGTTTCGATTACATGGATCTCGTTATTGATCTGTATCAGAATGACTTAACTGCTTATGCAAACCAGTGGTCCACACCTTGGTATCAGGCAATGAGCGGAGAGGTTCCGATTCTTACCGCTGAGATCCAGAACTACGAAGATGATTCCGTTAACGTTTGGGATGCAGAAGCTTTCGAAGAGGCAACTGCTGACTTAGAGAAGACAACCGTATTCGCATTCGGTCTTCCAAGCTGGGGCGTACTTACCATGCGTGATAACGTAGGTGATACCTCCGGTAAGTGGGGCGTTTGCTCTGGACCTGCTTATGGTTTCGGTGGTGGTACCTACATCGGAATTTCTTCCTTATCTGAGAAGAAAGACCTTGCATGGGATTTCGTTAAGTTCTGTACTTTAGACGAAGAGACCGCTGACTGGTGGATTGATTACTCCGAAGGTGATACCGTTTCCCTCATCTCTGCTCTTGAGAAGCACAAAGATGATGCAAACGAAGTATACGGCGGAGAGAAGCTTTACAGCTTCTGGTTAGAGCAGGCTAAGGGAATTGATTACTCTAAGGTAACCAAGTATGACAAGGTCATCGGCGATGCTTGGGGTGCTGCAATCAGCTCCATCAAGACCGGCCAGGCTACCAAGGATGAGGCTCTTGCAACATTCTATGACACTGTTGAGTCTACCTATCCTGAAATTGAAGTAACAAGATAGTTTATTCTTCACCAATCATTCCCACTATTGGGAACCCCTAAATTATAACCAAGCCCGGAAGATTCTTTCGGGCTTGGTATATCTAAGGAAAACAGAGGTCACTATGAAAACGAATCAAGCGAATAAAAAGTTAACAAGATACAACAACTGGGGCTACCTGTTTGTTGCGCCGTTCGTAATAGTCTTCCTCATCTTCAGCGTATATCCTGTGCTTCGTACCTTGTACTTAAGCTTTACGGATCTGAAAGTAATGGGAGATGCTCACTGGATTGGGCTTGCGAACTACAAACGTGTCGTAACGGACAAGTTTTTCTGGATTGCGTTGTGGAATACCGTCCGAATCTGGGTGGTAAACATTGTCTTACAGTTGGGATTGGCCTTCTTACTGATGATGGTCTTCTCCGACGTGAAGTACAAGATGCACGGTCTTCCTGTATTCCGTGTGATTTATTACTTACCGAATCTGATTGCAGCAACATCCGTTGCATTCCTCTTCAAGACCTTATTGGATTGGAGATTCGGTACCTTCAACCAGATGCTCTCAACCATCTATCGATTGTTCGGAGCACACTATAATCCAATCGACTGGATTGGAAGTACGGCAACCGCCGGCCCAAGTATCGCTGTCATTCAGGCGTGGATGTGGTTCGGTAATTCCTTCATTATGTTGATGGCAGCCGTACAGGGTATTTCCAAAGATTACTTCGAAGCAGCAGCATTGGACGGAGCAGGTCGCTGGACCATCTTCGGACGCATTACCTTGCCGCTGATCAAGCCAATCATGATGTATGTTGCAATTACATCATTGATCGGTGGATTGCAGATGTTCGATCTGCCATTCCTTATGACGGAACCTGCCAGCGCATCCTATGGATCCACGCAGACCGTTATGATGTATCTCTATAAATTTGGATTCACCGCAGGTACCATTCAGACCGGTTATGCATCTGCTATTGCTTATGCATTGTTCTTAATTATTTTGACGGTATCTGTGATTCAGATAAAACTGTTTAACCGAGGGGAGGACTAAAAGATGGGCTTTCGAATTAAAAAAGGAGCACTATACCTGGCTCTAATCATTTTAGCTCTTGCCTGCCTGCTTCCGTTCCTACTGATGATCGTTAACGCCACCAGAAGCGGAGCAGAGATTTCCCAGTCATTTACCTTCATTCCAAGTCATTACCTGAAGGAGAACTGGGACCGATTATTCAACTATTTTAATGTATTCCTTGGTATGTGGAACAGCGTATTGGTTGCCGTTCCTGCTACCTTGCTTGGCGTATATTTCCCGGCGTTGACTGCTTACGGACTTGCTATTTACAAGTTCAAGGGCAACAAGATCATCTTCGGAGCCATCCTTGTATTTATGATGATTCCGGGACAGTTATCTTTGATTGGATTCTATCAGTTGTGTACCAAGTTGCACCTGGTAAATTCCTATATTCCGCTGACCATTCCGGCCATTGCGGCAACAGGAACCGTATTCTTTTTACGACAGTACATCATCGCAAGTGTGCCTCTGTCCCTCATCGAAGCAGCGCGTATTGATGGTGCCAACGAGTTGTATACCTTCCATCGAATCATCATCCCGATCATTGCACCGGCGATGGCAACCATGGGAATCATGGGATTCATCGGAAACTGGAATAACTACCTGTTACCAATGATTATCTTGAACAAGAACGATAAGTTCACCTTGCCTGTAATGATGGCTACATTACGTGCCTCCCTTGACATTCAGGCCAACCAGGGTGCGATTTATCTGGCAGTTGCCTTATCCGTTATCCCAATATTGATGGTATTCTGCTTCTTCTCAAGATACATCATCAGCAGTATTTCTGCCGGAGCAGTCAAAGGATAAAAAACACTGAAAAAACATCGAAAAGCTGTTGGAAGGCTCTCCTCTCTAACAGCTTTTTGGTGTAAAATGAGGGTACTTGCTACGGGCAAATACCATAAAGAAAAAGAGGAAATGCATGTGAAGGGGAAACTTTCATTATTTTTGGCCATGACCATGGGACTTGGACTCCTTGGGGGATGTGCACCAAGTACACCGGCAAAAGAGGGACAGTCGACGGATGAAAAAGAGCCGATTACCTTGGACTGGTATGTGAACTATTCCTGGTTTACTACGGGCTGGGGGGAGAACTTAGTCTCCAAAACCATTACGGAGGAGACGGGAGTTTCGGTGAATTTCATCACTCCCATGGGCAATGAGACCAACAAACTAAATACCCTGATTGATTCCGATTCCCTGCCGGATATTGTCACCATCGGATGGTGGGAGCCGCAGCTCCAGGAAATGGTCAGCGGCAACATGGTCTATCCGCTAAATGTATTGGCAGATGAGTATGATCCGACCTTCTATGAGGTGACGGATGAGACGGTGCGGGATTGGTATACCTTAAGCGACGGCAACATCTACGGTTATCCCAATTCCACGCTAACGCCGGAGGATTTGGAAAAATACGATAATATCGCATCCAATGTGACATTCTTGGTGCGTAAGGATATCTATGAAGCTATCGGCTCGCCGGATATGTCTACGCCGGAGGGCTTCCATGATGCTATTGTTGCGGCCAAGGAAATGTTCCCGGAAGTGGACGGCAAGCCCATGATTCCAATCGGAGCCCATGAATTCAACGAGGACGGCTGCGTATCTTTTGACCAGTATCTGCAGCATTTTCTAGCGGTTCCCTTCGAGAAGGACGGCCGAAAGATTGACCGTAACACGGATCCGGAGTACTTGCGTTGGCTGAAGATGTTCCGGAAGCTGTGTCAGGAAGGCTATATCTCCGATGATGTCTTCGTGGACCAGCGGACCCAGACCAGTGAGAAAATTGCGGAAGGCCGGTATTTTTGCATGCTGTACCAGCGCACCGACATGGCGGACCAGGAGAAGATTCTCTACGAGAAGGATCCGAACAAGATTTACATTGCGGTGGACGGACCAAGGAATTCCAATGGAGACGACCCGGTGCTGCCGGTGAACGGTATCTCCGGATGGACCCTGACCCTAATCTCCAAGAACTGCAAGGATCCGGAGCGTGCCATTCAGTTCATTGATTATTTGATGAGCGAGCACGGCCAGAAGCTGGTGTACCTGGGAGTTGAGGGAGAGACCTACGACATGGTGGACGGTGTTCCGGTATTAAAGCCCGAGATTCGGGACCTTCTGAATCGGGACCGGGAAGCCTACGATGCCAAGTACGGCGCGGATTTTACCTACTGGATGCTCCAGAGCTTAACCAGCCAGGCCCAGTGGAAGCCGGAGTCGGTGGAACCCATGAAGCAGTTAGAGGAGTGGACCTACCCGTACGTAGCCTATACGGGGCAGTACGATTCCTCCATTCAGGAAGATTCCAACTTAGGACGGATTTACTCCAATTGCAGAGAGCTCTGGGGCGCGTACCTGCCACAGCTACTCTTGGCGGATTCCGATGAGGAGTTCGACGAGCTGGTGGATGCGTATGTGACGGAGCGTGACAATATGGGCTGGGAGATTCTTATGGATGAGATGACCCGCCAAATGAATCAAAATAAGGAACGATTGCATATCGAATAACTATGAAGAAACTGGTAAAAAGGTTAGCACGGTTAAAACTGAATACGAAGATCACCATCGTTATTCTGGTGTTTACCTTTTTGCCGATTGCGGTATTCTCGGGAGTGCTGTTCTATAACCTAGAGCAGGATGTGATCAAGGACAGCAAGAATTACATGCTGTACAAGATGAACCGGGAGAGTGACCAGATTGCGACGGACGTGGACTCCATTAATATGTCCACCCGATTTTTCTTAACCCACGAAGGCTTACAGGAAATCCTGAACGAAGCCTACGATGGGGAAGAGACCAATGTCCGCAACATGTTAAGCTTCTACAAGTCGGATGTGGCGGAGCTGGAGCGACTGGTGAATAACAACCCGCTTCTGTATGGTGTGCGGGTGTTCTCCGTAACGGATGATGTCCAGGAGATGATGCCGGTGCTCTACAATGCTTCCCGTATGAAGAACTTGGATTGGTACGGTACCGAGAGCGTGGAAGGCTGGCACTTCGGATATTATGACCAGCTGTTTTCTTCCCTCATTACCAACCAGGACGACGAGATTGCATCCTTAGTGACGGTAGTGAAGGATTATGACCGTGGAACCACCGGATACATTGAGGCAGCGGTTCGGATGAAGACCTTGTTTCCCTCACTCTATGAGGACTTGGAGGGCGAGAGCAGCTTCTATGTTACTGCAGACGGGACCTTCCATGTGAGTGAGCATATGGATTATGCGCCGGCGGAGTTACTTCAGAAATTGGATGGGGTAGAAGCGGTCGCTTCCAACGAGAACGGCGATATCTATTTTATCCGGGAAGGGAAGCGTTACTACACCGTAGCCGTACAACCCCTAAAGAGTGTGGGTGGAACCCTCTACGATGTACAGGATATTTCGGAGGATATGGGCAACATCGCCAGACGGCGGATGATTTTTGTCATGGTTGCGGCATTCATGCTGTTTGTTTCCGCCCTTGGTATTGACCGGATTGTGCGGACCATGTTGCGTCAGTTCTATTCCATCTTGGACGGCATTCACAGAGTCCAGAAGGGGGACTTGAATGTGCGAGTGGATGATCACGGCACCGACGAGATGGGAGAGCTTGGAACCCAGCTCAATAAGATGTTGGACCGCATCCAGGCCTTGATGAAGTCCAATATCCAGCGTGAGGTCTTGGTGAAAAACTCCGAGATTCGCACCCTGCAGAACCAGATCAATGCCCATTTTATTTACAACGTTTTGGAGTCCATCAAGATGATGGCGGAGATTGACGAGAAGTACGAAATCGCCGATGCCATCACCTCCCTTGGCAAGCTGCTTCGATACAGCATGCGCTGGATTTCCGGCAATGTGAGCCTTGCGGAAGAGGTGGAATACATTCGCAACTATGTGCTGCTGATGAATCTGCGGTATGACTTCGAGGTGATTCTCTCCATTGATATTCCACAGGAGCTGTACGACCAGGAAATCCCCAAGATGTCCCTGCAGCCGGTAGTGGAGAATGCAGTACTGCACGGTATTGAGCCGGTGGCCACGGATACCACCATTTATATCAAGGCCCGGGAGTTAGACGGTGCCTTCCAGATTGAGATTACAGATGCCGGTCGTGGCATGAACAAGGAACAGTTGGATCGCTTGCGGGAGACCATCCATGGCAAGGTTCAGCCGGAAGGCGGTTCCTCCAAGGGCCACGGCATTGGATTGAAAAACGTAGAAGACCGGATTCAGTTGTCTTTTGGCAAGGAATACGGTGTGGAAGTCTACTCGGAAGAAGCAAAGTATACGAAGGTATCTCTGAACATGCCCCGCATGATTTCGGAGCGGAAGAGTATTACAAATTAGTGTAGGTAATGATATGAAGACATTATTGATTGTGGAAGATGAGAAGTTAATCCGCCAGGGAATTCACGTCATGGCCAAGCGCAGTGAGGTTCCCATTGAGGAAATCCTAGAGTGCGCCAACGGCGAAGAGGCCTTGGAGATTCTCAGTCGTCAGCCGGTGGATGTGATGTTTACGGACATTCGCATGCAGGGCATGGACGGCTTGGAATTGGCCCGTCGGGTCCATGAGCTGGATCATCCGCCGCTGATGGTGGCCATTAGCGGTTACGATGATTTTTCCTATGCGGTGGAGATGCTTCGAAACGGTGTCAGAGAGTATCTCTTGAAGCCGGTGGAGCGTGAGAAAATCCGGGACATCCTCTTGAAGTTGGATGAGGAGTTGGCCCGCTCCAAGCAAAGCGAAGAAGAGAATAAGAGCTTAAGCACTTACCAGCTGAAGGCCTTGCTTCGGGATAAGGAATTGAAGCCTTCCGAGCGGGAGATTCTAATCAAGAAGAATGCGCCGTTTTTCCATGTGGGGGCTTATCGGTTGTTCCTCTGCGGAGACCGGGTGCTTCTAGATGATGAGCTGCTTGGCCTTCGGGAGGATGCTTGCGATGGCAGTGGCCGGATTTTCCTGTCGGATTTGGAGGAAGGTCAGCTATTGATCGCGCCGGAAGAAGAGACGGAATCCTTGCGTGGTGGCGCTTTTTACGATTGCTGCGTGGGAATCTCCGGGGTGCATCAGGGCTTAGAAGAGATGGACGAAGCCTTCCGGGAGTGCTTAGAGGCCAGAGAGCGGGCGTTTGCCCTTGGCAGTGCCTCTTCCTATGAGGAGGAGCTAGCTTCCAAGGTTCCGGAAGCCATGCGACAGAAGGCCAGAGAGCTACTTACCAGCGAGAATCGCACCAAGCGGATTCAGGTCCTTGGGGCCGGTCATACGGATGAAGTGATTCGTCTGTGGGGTGCGCTGTTTCGGGCAACGGCGGATATGCATCTGGCAACCAATGAGTTTACCTATGAGATGCAGCAGTCCTTCGGCGAGATTTCTTCTATTTACAAGGAGACTATCGAGCGTGGGGACGAGGAGATGATTCGCCAGTGCATGAATCCTATGGCCTTTGACAGTCTGCAGGAATACCAGGATTCCATTATGGAATGGTTGGTGGATGTGAGCCAGCGCTTAGGCGCCCGTATGGAAGACAACGGCATTACCCAGAAGCTTCTGACTGCGGAGCAGTACATTCGGGAGAATTACAGTAGTGATTTGAACATGGCGGTGGTCAGTAACTACGTGTCCATGAACTATTCTTTTTTCTCTTATTCCTTCAAGCAGCATACGGGTTATAGCTTCGTGAATTATCTGAAGATGATTCGCATGAACGAGGCCAAGAAGCTGTTGACGGAGACGGATATGAAGATTGTGGAGATTTCCACCTGTGTGGGATACGAGAACGAGAAGCATTTCATGAAGACCTTCAAGTCGTTGATGGGTGTTTCTCCGGGAGAGTATCGGAAGAATATGCGGCATTAAGTTGTCGGGATGATAGCGCCTGCTGGGTGTTGGCAGTGGCATTTTGAAAAGAAGGGATTGAGAGTGAATAACATGAAGAAGTGGACAAGAATGCGATTCCAGCCGAATCGCCCATTATACGAGAATGGATATGTGACAGGAAGTGCAGCGCACATTGCGTTATCTAAGGAAGCGGCCAAAGAGGGTATGGTGCTGCTGAAAAACAACGGCGTGTTGCCTCTGGCGAAGAACAAGGGTGTGGCATTGCTTGGTAAAGGTACCTTCGATTATGTGAAGGGTGGCGGCGGAAGCGGCGATGTGTACTGTGCTTACGTGCGCAACCTCTACGAAGGTGTGACCGGGCTTGGGGTATCGGTGTGCGAGCCGGTGGCCAAGTTCTATCGGGAGTATGTGGAGAGTTCCTACAAGAATGGTGCGGTTCCGGGCATGATTGCGGAGCCGGCGTTGCCTGAGGAGTTGTTGCAGCAGGCGGCTGCTTTTACGGATACGGCCATTGTCAGCATTTCCCGTTTCTCCGGGGAAGGCTGGGACCGCTCCGATGTGGAGTGCAATGAGGAGTTCAATCCTTGGCCTCATGAGACTTCTCTGCCGAAGGAAGCTGCGAAGATTTTTCCGGAGGGGGATTTCTACCTGACCAAGGAAGAGAAGAACCTGGTGGATCAGGCAGTGAAGACCTTCGCGAAGGTTGTGGTGGTTGTGAATGTGGGTGGTATGTTGGATACCCGCTGGATTCGGGAGAACGACGGCATCGGTGCCTGCCTGTACGCTTGGCAGGGCGGCATGGAAGGCGGCGTGGCTGCGGCTGAGCTGTTGTTTGGCGATGGCAATCCTTGCGGTAAGTTGCCGGATACCTTTGCCGGAGACTTGGAGGATTATCCGTCCACAGAAGGATTCCATGAGTCCTTTAAGTACGTGAACTACCATGAGGATATCTATGTGGGATATCGCTATTTTGAGACGATTCCGGGTGCGGCTGAGAAGGTGGTGTATCCGTTTGGACATGGATTGTCTTATACCACTTTTGAGAAGAAGTTCTTGGATATGACGGAAGGAGAAGCTGTTAAGGCCGGTGACTTCGGCCATAAGGATGAGGCCGGACGCGTGGGTGTTGGCGTGTTGGCACCCCTTTGCTTCGCGGTGGAGGTGACCAATGTGGGGAACCGTGCCGGCAAGGAAGTGGTTGCTCTTTTTGCCGAGGCACCCCAGGGCAAGCTTGGTAAGGCAAGCCGCAGCCTGGTGGCTTTTGCCAAGACCAGAGAGTTACAGCCCGGCGAGACCCAGCGTGTGGTATTGACGGTAGAACCGTACACTTTCGCTTCCTATGATGATATGGGCAAGGTTGCGGAAGCAGCTTATGTTTTAGAGGCCGGGGATTATCGCTTCTACCTGGGCGGCTCTGTTCGGGATGCTGTGGAAGTGGATGCGCTGTATCACGTGGAAGAGGATACCGTGCTCTGGCAGTTGGAGCATCGCTGTGCACCGGTTTCCCTGGACAAGCGCATGTTGGCGGATGGTTCCTTCGAGCTGTTGCCACAGGGCGAAGAGCGTGACTTGAACGCTTGCGTCTTCGAGAAGATGGAAGCCGGAACGGAAGAGGCGTTGGAGCCAATCGAGCGTGGTCGCGGTATGCATTCCTTGATGAATCCTTACAAGGAGGGCGTTCGTCCGCTGTCCGATGTGGTGGAAGGCAAGATGACCATGGATGAGTTCGTGGCGCAGCTTACTGTGGAAGAGCTGATTCACTTAACCGGCGGCCAGCCCAATAAGGGCGTGTCCAATACCTGGGGTATGGGCAACTTGCCGGAGTACGGGGTTCCGACCGCGGAGACTGCAGACGGCCCGGCCGGCGTGCGTATCCATGAGGACTGTGGCGTTGCCACAACGGCCTGGCCTTGTGCGACACTGTTGGCGTCTACCTGGAATGAGGAGTTGCTCGATCGTGTGGGACGCGCCGGCGGCGAGGAACTGAAGGAGAACAATCTCCAGATTTGGCTGACGCCGGCGGTGAATATTCATCGCAACCCAATGTGCGGACGTAACTTCGAGTATTACTCCGAGGATCCGTTCCTCACCGGTAAGATTGGTGCTGCCATGGTGCGTGGCATCCAGTCCAATAACGTGGCTTGCAGCGTGAAGCATTTCGCTGCCAATAACAAAGAGACCAATCGTAAGCACAGTGATTCTCGCGTGTCCGAGCGTGCGCTTCGTGAGATTTATCTGAAGCAGTTCGAGATGATTGTACGGGAGGCGAATCCTTGGACCATTATGTCTTCCTACAATGCCCTGAACGGCTTCCGGGTGTCCGAGAATCGCGAACTTCTGACCGGAATCCTTCGGGAGGAGTGGAACTACGACGGTATGGTGACCTCCGACTGGTGGACCCGTGGCGAGCACTACAAGGAAGTGGCAGCCGGCAACGATATTAAGATGGCTTGCGGCTTCCCGGATCGCGTAGCCAAGGCGTTGGAGATGGGCGCGGTCAGCGAGGACGCGATCCGCGTCAGCGCAAAGCGCGTGTTAGAGATGATTGTGAAGTTGGATTAGTGTGAGTGTGGGTGGAGCCCCCGGCCGTGTGCCGGGGGCTTTTGTGCGGGGGAGGGTGTGCCGGTGGACCGGGTTCGTTCGGCCGTGCTTGGGGTGTGCTGGTGGACGTCAGAATGGGTGAATGAATATGTCCTTGGCGTCCACGACGGTTGGTTGACGCGGTGGTTAGAAGTACTGTGGACGCCAAGAGCTACGTTGCTCCGCGGGAATGGCGTCCAAAATACCTGGAATTCGGGTGGATTTGGGAGATTTCAATGGTTTTTGCTGCTCGGGAGGCCTGATATGGACGCCATCCCGCGGCGATATTCATCAATCTAACGTCCATCGGACTCGTTCGGCTGTGCTTGAAGGTTGCTTGTGGACGCCAGAATGGGTGAATGAATATGTCCTTGGCGTCCACGACGAACGCAAAAAGAGCTGCTAGGGCAAAGCCCTGCAGCTCTTGAAAACATATTAAATAAAACTTCCGGTATCCGTATCGAAAACCAAAATCGGAATCTCTCCGGTCTTGTGAGGCGAGCCGGTCAAATCATGCATCTCGCCTTCATGAATGACGGTGCGCTTCGTGAAGGTCAGTCCATAATCGTCCATCACAATCTTCGTCGGCAGATTCCGCAACCAATCCACGAGATATCCGTAATCTTCGTCGATTGCAATCTTCGCAGAAGTGGACAGCTCCGCCATCTCTTTTTCAAAGAGGACCTGCTCGAAGGACTCCCAAGTCTTCTTGTTCATGAAGGTGGAGCAAGTCGCCAAGTCCTCGTCCTCCATAAACCACTGGGCCGACTCCGGATCATCCAGCCATGCCAGAAAAGCTTCCTCGTGCTTGCCCTGCAACGCGATTACATGATCACTTCCATAATTATCCTGCAGGTCAGAAATCAGACCAACAACACTTCGGCTGTCCGGCCCCTTATCGATATAGTTCCCGAGAAACACTACAACATTGTTATCGGACAAATCTATAGAGCCAAGGATCACGTCCAATTCATTTGCACATCCAAAGATATCCCCCACTGCATATATTTTCGCCATAGCACCCTCCTGTAAAGAAGTCGATTGTTAGCGTTTTTCCCCTTGTTTATATGATAAATCCCCTAATCGAAAACCGCAAGGAAAAATGCTCGTTGCATTTTTCGCGAGACCGTCATATAATAGCAAAAGATTTCATAAGAAATCATCTAAAGGGACGCAAGTCCATCTGAATTCACCGCACATCTCGTGCATGATTCACAGAAAGGAAACACAATGAATAAAGAGTTAGATGCTCTGATTCTGCGCAAAAACGCTCTCGAGGCCGAGCTGTCGCGTATCATCAAAGAGCAAAAGAAAGAACCCGAAGGCTCACTAAAGATTCGCGGTGGGCGAAAGAATTATCGTTACTATTTGGTTGTAAACAAAGATAATAAAGTCAAGCGGACGTATATTCGACAAAAGGATTGGAAGATTGCTACGGCATTGGCCAAGAAGCGATATAACAAGATTCGCAGAAAAGAGATTGAACTTGAATTACAATCGCTAGATGCATGGATTCAAAATCTTCAAAAACAAGAAGTATCATCACACTTTGTTCTACATCATCAGGCTGGATATAGCGATTTGTTGCTGCCAGTGATGCATCCGGAGCTATGCAAAGCTCGTCTGTGGTCCAATGAACCATTTACTCAAAATACAAATCACCCGGAATACTTAAGATTTAAGACGAAGAATGGATTAAAGGTTCGATCCAAATCAGAAGTGTTCATCGTTAATTGTTTGCTGAAACATAATATTCCTTTTCGTTATGAATGCCAGCTTGTGCTTGGTAATAGTACTTTCTACCCAGATTTCACAATATACTTGCCGAAGGATGACCGATTGATCATATGGGAGCATTTCGGAATGGCGGATGATCCGGATTATCGTGAAAAAATGAACGCGAAGATGCGTCAGTATTTCAACCATGGATATGTTCCGGGCTACAACATGATTTGTAGTTACGAGACGAAAAAAGTCCCATTGTCGGAAGAATATATCGAGACATTGATTGAAGCATATTTGAAGTAGTGGACGCCAAGGACATATTCACACAGCCATTCTGACGTCCACAAGCAACCTTCAAGCCCGGCCGAACGAGTCCGGTGGGGGTTAGATTGATGAATATCGCCGCGGGATGGCGTCCATATCAGGCCTCCCGAGCAGCAAAAACCATTGAAATCTCCCATATCCACCCAAATTCCAGGTGTTTTGGACGCCATTCCCGCGGAGCAACGTAGCTCTTGGCGTCCACGGCACCTCGAACCACCACTCCAACTGACCGTCGTGGACGCCAAGGACATATTCACACACCCATTCTGACGTCCACCAACGCCCCCCAAGCATAGCCGAACGATGCCGGGCACACACCCCACCTGTCCATTATCCCCCATCCAGTTGACGCAAAACCCAGCCAAATTTAAAATATAGAAGTGTGCGCCCGGCGCAGCGCAAATTGAACTACAGGTTCATAGGCAAGCGCCGAAAAGTGCATTACAATGATGTAGAACAATACATCGAGAGGGGCAGTATTCCAATGAATGAAGATAGTAAACGCGCAGTATTAACCAAGCTCTTACCGGAGGGCGAGCAGTACGTGCTCACCTTACTGGGACAGCAGAAGAGCCCGGAGAAGACCTGGTGCTACATTGGCATGACCGACAAGCACATGGTCATCGCGCACATCAGCAAAGAGAATCCCAACAAACTCCTTAGAGAAGAAGTCGTAGCACTGGAACAAATCACCGACGTGAAGATCAAGCAGAACATCTTCCAGTGGCAGATCGTCAACATGACCACGCCCTCCGGCCGGCGCCAGCTGGTTCTGAAGGACAACACCATGGGAACCGGCCTGGACAAGAATCTCCAGCTGCAGGGCGTGAAGTACCTGTGCCAGAGACTCCGCGAGCTGGCCTAGAGCCAAGCCCACCTAGCACCAAGCCCACCCGGCACCCAACCGGCGCCCACCCCGGCGCCACCTACACCAGATAGAACTCGCATAGCGATTCTACATATAAGAAAGAGATAGAGGGAAAAAGAGTATGAATTACAATGCATTCATCAGCTACCGACATTCCGACCTGGATATGTTCGTAGCAAAGCAGGTCCACAAACGCCTGGAAACCTTCAAGGTACCCCATAAGGTCAAGAAGGAAACCGGCATGAAAAAGATTGAGCGAGTATTCCGCGATCAGGAAGAACTCCCAATCGGAAGTAACTTAAGTGATAATATCAGCCAGGCACTGGAAAATTCCGAGTACCTGATTGTTATCTGCTCCCCACGTACCCCGGAGTCCTATTGGGTACAGACGGAGATTAAGACCTTCATCGAGATGCATGACCGCGACCATGTCCTGGCTGTATTGATTGAGGGCGAGCCGGAGGAGTCCTTCCCGGAAGCACTTCGCTTCGATGAGAACGGCAACCCGGTAGAGCCGCTGGCAGCCGATGTCCGTGGCGCAACCCAGGCAGAAATGAAGAAAAAAATGCCAACCGAGTTCATGCGTTTGGCAGCACCACTTCTGCATTGTACCTATGATGACTTAAGACAGCGCCACAAAGAGCGCCAGATGCATCGTATGATGGCAATCATGGGCGGTGTCATGACCTTAGGATTGGCCTTCGGCGCATACTATGCATATACCGCAGCCCAGATTCAGCAGAATTACCGAGACAAGCAGATTAACCAGTCCAGATATCTGTCGGATACGGCACTGGACTTGTTGGAAGAGGGCGACCGTATCACTGCGATTCAGGTGGCATTGGAAGCATGTCCATGTACAGATAATCGACCATACGTGCCACAGGCTGAAAACGCATTGGCAGAGAGCTTGAACCTCTACACCGATGGTTCTGAACTAGGCGTCGAGCGCGTGTTAGAGTGTGATCTTACCGTACGTGATTTCCGTTATAGTCCAGATCATAAGAACATCCTGGTAAGGGATGGCGGAGACAAGGTCTATGTATTCCGCATCGAAGATGGCGAATCATTGTTAGAGTTAGATGGATTGTTGGACGAAGAGACCTACACGCCAATTCGCTTGTTAGATGCATATATGACCGAAGACAATCATGTCATGATTGGATATGAAGATCGTGTTGTTTGCTATGACTTGGACGGTACATTAACCTGGGAATACAAGTTGCCGGTAGAGTCTGAGTACGAAGAATACAATGCATTTGTCTATGATGAGACAGCACATATGAGCATCGCAATCAGAACAAATCGATTGGTTCTGTTGAATGAACAGGGGGAAGCAGTGCAGACCATTGAAGCCGAAGAAGATGGTTTAGGATTCTCATCCTCCAACTGTACGTTCAGCCCGGATGGAAAGCATGTCATGCTGGCCGGTTATTATGATGTAGAAGAAGATACGACCGGTTATCTTTTGTACCTTGATGTAGCCACAGGAGAATATCAGGTATTCCAGGTAACGAATGACTCTGTTGCTGAGATCTACTTCATTGATGAGAATCGCGTTGCAGTAGCAAGCAACCGAAGTGATCCGGAAAATGGAATTATGTTAGATGGAACCGGCGTGGTAGAGCTGTTGGATATTAGTACCGGCAATATTAACTGGTCCTATCCATATGAGTTTGATATTTATACCATTTCCGGAAGTAGCCTTACTTTCTTCTATAGTGATTTCACCGGAGAGGATGGCAACCAGTATCAGTTGCTCAACTACTATCTCAACAACCATTTCGTGTCCATCGATATTGCGACAGGAGAGAAGTGGTTTGCATGTGATAAGAGTTCTTCCATTACCGGATATCATTACACAGGAGACCATATGGTTATCCTGTTTGAACGTGCAGGTCAGATGGATGTACTTACACTCGATGATCGTATCGAGCATAACGACAATATGAAAGAGACCAAGAAGGACATCCGCCAGGCAGAAGCAGGTGGTGGTGTCATTGCCATTCGTGAGGGCTATTCACCGAAGTTGGTGCTGATGAGCTATCCACAGGATAAAAACATGAAGTCCTTCATCGAGTTTGATACCCCACTGGATCAGGCAAGATTTACCGAAGACAGCAAGTATATCATTGCAAAATGCAAAGCAGGCGAAGATTACGAAATGTCTGTGTACGATGCGGAATCCGGTGAAAAGCTTGGAGACTCCATCCCATGTAAGAGTTACAACGATATTGTCATTGGTAAAAATCATGACATGTTCTTCTATGACAGCCCATCCGATACCTTAATTAAGTATGAGATTACAGACAAGGGCTTCAAGGAAGTAGCAAGACTGGAAGATGTCAGCGCAGACAATGATTATCCATTCGATTTGGAGAACTATAGCTTCTTAGCATACAGTAGAGCATATGGATTCTTTGTAATTGATCTTGAAACCATGGAGATTACATTCCAGGATGACCAGCTGGAAGTATACTTGGCAGATGCCGGTGGAGTGAACAACGAAACCGTAGCATTTGTCAGCAACGATAACGTGCTTCACGTAAAGAACTGCAAGACGAGAAAAGAGCAGATTATCCGTGAGGATTCCATGAAGACCTTCTTGTCTACGGTTTATGCACACGGTCTTGCACTGAGCAATGACGGTAAGTACGTAGCAATGAACTGTATTGATTACAAGGTTCGTGTATATGACTTAGAAGAAGAAAAAATTGTATCCGAGATTCCATTCGGTGGACGTAACAGTGCATTCATCGAGTTCACACCGGATAGCAAGAACCTTTTGTTACAGGGTGATGACTATTATCTTCAGGTATACAGCATGGAGAAGCAGGCCATGATTCAGACTGGAAGCACCCAGCTGTTTACCATTGATGATGTACAGTATCTGAAAAATGAAGACGGCGAAGTAGAGAAGGTCGTTCTTCGTAACTCAAGCGAGATGTTCCTGTTAACACCGGACACCTATGATGTTACGGCCGAGATTGTCAATGGTTGCGACATCAGCTTGGAGAACGACATCGTAATGTGCTCGAAGTACAAGGAAATCGTCACCTTCCCATACTACTCCTTAGATGAGATGTATGACTTGGCGAAGGAAGAGACCAAGGGTGAAGGATTATCACCGGAGCAGAGAGTTCGTCTGAATGTAGATTAACCCGTTGTAAAACAAACAATTACAAAACCGACGTTGTATCACTCGATATGACGTCGGTTTTCTGTTATGATGAAAAAGGAAATGAACCCGGGAGGTTACATAAATGAAATTAACCGACTTAATGAAATACAACGAAATCGTCATTCAGTGCCACGACAATCCGGATGCGGATGCCATCGGATCGGGCTTTGCATTGTATCGATTTTATAAGCAGTTGGGGAAAAGAGTGCGCTTCATCTATGGTGGACGCTTCATTATCAATAAGAGCAATCTACGCCTTTTGGTGGACGAGTTGGATATTCCAATTGAGCATGTAACGGAGTTAGACCATGAGCCGGAGCTGCTTCTGATGACAGATTGCCAGTATGACGGCGGTAATGTCCAGAAGTTTGCGGCCAAGGAAGTGGCAGTTATCGATCATCACCAGGTGATTACGGAGCTTCCAGAATTGAGTGAGGTGCGAAGCAACATCGGTAGTGCCTGCACCATTGTGTGGGATATGCTTCGCAACGCCAGTGTGGATGTGAATCTGGACGATGATGTGACCACGGCGCTGTACTATGGACTCTACACCGATACGAACAATTTTGCCGAGATCCATCACCCGCTGGATAAGGATGCGAGAGATGCTCTGTGGTTCAATAAGAGCCTGGTAGCCCGACTTCGCAATGCCAATTTGTCCCTGGACGAGTTAAAAATCGCCGGAGTGGCCATGCTTGGATACGAGTATTACGAGGATCATCGCTATGCCATCATCCAGACGGATCCCTGCGACCCGAACATCCTGGGCTTGATTAGTGATTTTTGCCTGTCGGTGGATAATATCGACGTGGTGCTGGTATATAGCGTATTGGAGAATGGAATCAAGTTCTCCGTGCGTAGTTGTTCCATGGAGGCACACGCCAACGAAGTGGCAGAGTTCTTGGCTCATGGCATCGGCGGTGGCGGCGGACACTTGGAGAAAGCCGGCGGATTCCTGCAGAGCCAGCTTCTTGAAAAGGAATATCCGAAGTGCAAGGATGCGTCTAAGAACCAGCTGAAGCATGTGTACACCGAGATTTTGCGCCATCGTATGGATGACTTTTTCCAGAGTTATGATGTCATCTATGCCGGCAAGGACAAGGTGGATACCAAATCTATGCAAATTTACCAAAAAGTTCCTGTCCACGTGGGGTATATCAAGACCACAGACGTTGGTCGGCCGGGAGATATGCTGCGTATTCGTACCTTAGAGGGCGACGTGGAGATGAGCTGTCGGGATGATTTGTACATTATGATCGGTGTGAAGGGCGAGGTCTATCCGATGTACAAGGAAAAATTCGATGTGTCCTATGTGGCGGAAGATGAGCCATTTGAAATCGGCGATTTGGAGTATACGCCGAATGTGCATAATGCCATGACCGGTGAAGTGATTAAGCTGTTGCCTTATGCGAAGACTTGCGTATCTACGGGCACGGTATGCATTTTTGCTAAAAAATTGGACCGCGTGACCAAGGTATTTACCACTTGGGATCCGGGAAACTATATGTATGCCACACCGGAAGATTATCTGGCGGTGAGAGTGGATGATCCGGACGATGTGTACATCATTGATCAGGACATTTTCCCGCGTAGTTATAAGCTTTCTAATGTGATGTCGTAGTAGTCAGAAAAAGGATTGTACGCACATCTGTACAATGGACAAAAAATTGCACAAGAAACTAAAGTGCAAATTTTTAGAATTTTGGATGATTTGTTAATTGGCAGAAATGCCGAAAACGATTACAATATAAAACAGCTAAAGGATAAAGGTCTTCGGACTTCTATCATTTATTGCTCATAGTTAATATCTCTTTTGTAAAAGGCGGTCGGTGCGAATCTAATTCGTACTGGTCGTTTTTTCTTTATTTAAATATGTAGGAAACCGGATAGCAGGAAAATGTTACCCAGTTTCTTTTTTTTATTGTAAAATCGCCGTTTTCAGACAATTTGATTCGGTGTGACCGGTGTGTGACCATCCGTTGCTATGCTATGGGAGAAGTGAATTTGTCGGGATTATTCCCGTAAGCATAGAAGATTGTACAGAATCGACAAGGAGGATTCGTATGAAGTCGCTGACAAATCTGAGAAAAGGACTTGCATTGGTATTATGTGCTGCAATGTTAATGGGTGACACCACGATGTTGCAGGCTGCCCAGGTAGAATCGACTACCGTTGGTGCAATCGTATCCGAGAGCAAGGCAGAGACCGAGGTTGCAGAGGATGTTCCTACGGAAGAAGTAGAGCAGGAACAGGAAGAGGCTGAGGTTGTTGAGCCACAGGCAGAGGCAACTGAAGTGTCAGAGGCCGAGGAGAAGAGCGAGGAGAGCGAGGAGACTCAGGTAGAAGCTCCTGATGTTGAGACCGCTCTTGAGAACAAGGCTTTGGAAGCTACCTATACTGCAACTGTTGGAGAAACAACCGTTACTGTTGTTGCTCCGGAAGGTGCATTCACTGAGGAAGTTACCTTGCAGGTTACTGAAGTGGAAATCACCGACGAGATGCAGGCTCAGTTGGATGAGCAGGCTATCGCAGAGCAGAAGGCAATCAACAGCGCAAGTGCATACGACATCTCCTTTGTAAATGCTGAAGGCAAGGAAGTAGAGCCGGCCAAGGAAGTGCAGGTATCTATTGCTACAGCTGAGGTGAACTCCGGTGATGATGCAAGTGTATATCACTTTGATGAGGAGAAGGCTGCAGTTGCTGATATGGATGCAACTGTTGTTGAGTCCGGTGATGTTGCATTTGGAACAGATCATTTTTCTACTTATGTGATTGTTAATAAGGGTGAGAATACGGTTACCGTTAAGATTCATCATGTAGAACGTTTGGCAAATAACGATACACGGGTGGTTTATTATGAAGAGAATAAACTGCCGGTTGGCGCAAAGCTTTCTAATTACGCAAAGCTTGATAATTGGAAAGTATATGGTATGTATGCCGGTGAGGTCGGTGATGAGGATCATTGGTACTGGGAAAATGAAATTGATACAGTCCCGGTTGTTAGAGATGCTGAGGTATGGCTGTACTATGATGCCAAGAATCAAGATGTAGATGGACAGGTTACTCTATGGGATTATGATGTAAAACCGATTTACTATTCATCATATCGATATAATTATTCGGTTGGGTTGTTTAGCACACATCATTACTACACTAACGATGGAAATTTAAGCGGAAAAAATGTTTCTATTAATAACAAGAGTAGAAAGCTAAGCAGCCGGACAAAGGTATCTGCTTACACACCACAGTTGTTGAGAGATATTTTCGATAAGGATAACACGGCCCACGATGTTGATTGGTCTAATTGGTATTTTGTAGATGAAGAACTTGGTGCACAGAGAAGTATCAACTATATTTCCAATTTCGAAAATCAACAGGGATATGATAGGAATCGTGCATATCTTACATCTGGAAAAACAAATGATCATAATTATGATGCAAATAAGCATGATGATACCTATGAAGGCGTAAAAATAAATAATTATAACGGAGGTAATATAGCTCCAAAGCTTGTAGCTGGATTGAATGATGATGGTACTGTTCGATTCAATGTAAATCAACCAGGACTATTCTCAGAGGTTACAACTGAGAATGATGGAAAGACTGTTTATAATGAAGATCAATTCAAACTGGTGTTTAGTAAACATGGAGTGACATATAATTTGAGTTCTGTCTATGACAATGAGAACAGAACTACAGTTGCGACGGCCGGCAAGGATTTCTTCCCATTGAATCAGCGGGGCGATAAGTCTCATGATGGAGCGAATAACCAAGGAAACAATGATTTCTTTGGAATGCGTTATGATGTCGAATTCCAAATCGGAGATTATGTGGGCCCATTGACTTACTCGTTTACAGGTGATGACGACCTATGGGTAGTGTTGGATGGGAAAGATGTAGTAATTGATATTGGTGGTATCCATACTGCGCAGAGCCAGACAGTTGATTTGTGGAAATACATTGATCCAAATGGTACGCATAGTGATTTAACAAAGCAGCCTGCATACGACAAGACGAAGACGCATACCCTTACTGTATTATATATGGAGCGTGGAGCGACTGACTCTAATTGTCAAATGGATTTTACCATTCCATATGCGGAGTTCCGTAATTACAAAATTGCAACCGCAGATTTGGAATTCACAAAAGTCGATGAAGAAGACCAGACAATTGGCCTTGCAAACGCTAAGTTCGAGCTAACAAGAGAGGATATGCCGAATTATAAGCGCTCGGCTGTTTCTGACGAGAATGGACGGGTATTCTTTGGTGACTTAATCAAAGGAACTTATACATTAACGGAGACAATTCAGCCAGAAGGATATGAATTGCCAACGGCTAGTTGGATTGTAAAAGTTACGGAGAATGAAGATAAGACGGTTGCAACTGCTACTTTATATGAAGCGGATGGTGAATCTGAGGTTATCGATAATCTAATTACCAATACGAAAACAGAAGAACCAGTAATCCCTACATACAATAGCAGTAAGACGGCTAAAGTAACAGATTATGATAAGCGTGAGTATGAGATTACACTGACTGCAAAGTCCACAACCCAAGCTACTTCAACAACTACTTCCGGTGGACCGGTAGATGTAATGTTGTTACTGGATCAGTCTGGATCTATGGAAGACCCGGTTGAAACCAATGTTAAGTATACCGCTGGAAAGACATATGGTCAGTTGAAGAAGAGTTGGTCTACTGGTAGTGGAATGGAATGGCGACATCACTACAACAATCACCTTGATGATTACTCTAGCTATTATGTGGCATATGGAGACGGATATTATCAGTTGCATGAAGACTATAATAATGAGCTTGGGGTTTGGAAAACAACGCATAACTATTCATATTATATCAATTTACCGGGAGGCAATTGGGTTAAAATCGATGATGCCACTGTTCTTTATACAAAGACAGCAACCACATCAACACGAATGGAAGCATTGAAGAGCTCAGCGTCACAGTTCCTTACTTCAATTTCAGAGAAGTCTCCGAAGAGTAAGGTTGGCATTGTGGCATTTTCATCAGAAGGCTACGGTGGAGCAAACAACTTATATAGCTTGCAGCAGATTGGAAAGAATCCGGCTAATGCAATAAAGACTTTGGACGGGTTAAAAGCTAATGGCGGTACATCTCCGGAACTTGCAATGCAGGAAGCTCGTCGACAGCTTGCTAATGCAAAGGATGGACGTAAGAAGGTTGTGATTCTTTTTACGGATGGTCGCCCAACCGGAAATAGTACAGATGGAACTTGGAAATCCCAAATTCCTTCTGAGAATGAAGCTACTTCGTTAAAGAATGACGGTGTAATCATTTACACCATTGGCCTCACTCTTGAAGAAGACGCTAAGGAATGGTTAAGCAACAACATTGCATCATCCCCGGCGCATGCATTAACTGCTGACACCGCGGATGAGTTAACCAAGATTTTTGAGAGTATTTCTCAGACCATTACGAACAACCTTGACATTGAAAATGCAACCATTACCGATGTTCTTGATCCAAGATTTGAATTGGTTGAGACACCGGAAGGAGCAACAGTAAGTGCTGACGGTAGAACCATTACCTGGACCGGCCAGACAATTCCTTATAAGGAAAACTGGACCAGAACCATTAAGATTAAGGCTAAGCCAGATTTCTTAGGTGGTAACAAGATTCCTACCAACATTGCTCCACAGTCCGGAATTACGATTGGAGAGGGTACAACACCTGTACCATTCGAGAATCAGCCGACTGTTAACGTAAAGCTTTTGAATCTTACCGGAGCAGCGGATGAAGAAACCGTATTCTTGGGAGATAGCATTGATGCTTCCGATTTGGATAAGACCTTAGCGAAGGCAATTAAGGAAAATGGAACTGTATTGCTTCAGAATCCGACCTTCAATGCACAAGGCCAGATTACTGTAGATTACATTTACCCAGGTACCACCGATAAAGTTGGAACCATTACCTTCACGAAGAAGGCAGAGGGCGAAGGCGCAGCATTTACGAAGCACGATGCAGAGTACATTGGTAGTCCTGCTGAGTTGTACACAGTAACCGCTGAGTACAAGCCACTGGCTCCTAGTGAGAGACCAAAGGACTTGACTGCAACAGCTGCAGATGGTGGTGCTGTAGTTACCACATCCGCAACGGCAACGGCAACTCATAAGGTAAACGTAGTAGCCGGTAAGCTGACAATCAACAAGACTATTTCTAACGCAGACTATAAGGCAGCCTTTGGTGATCCGGTATTTACATTCAAGATTACCAATGATAAGGGTAAGACCTATTATAGAACCTTACGATTCAGTGAGATTAAGGCACCTGCTGAAGGAGAGAATCCTACAGATGTAACACTTACGGCAACCATTACTAATTTACCAAGCGGTAATTATAAAGTAAAAGAAATGCCTACATTGGGATTCGAGTTGAAAGACTTAACCGCGACAGGAACCAATGCTGGTGAGGTTGAAAAGAATAAGTCTGATAAGGAAGCAACCTTTAGTTTTGCCTATGTTGATAAGCAGACAGAATATACAGCAACTGTTAATTACACTAATGTGACGAAGCATTCACCACGTGATACCGATACTGACGTAGTAAAGAACCACTTCCATGTTGAGAATGGTACAGTAACCATTACACCGGATAAGAACGTGGATAATGGAACAACTACAGATACAAGCGGTAGAAACGTAACAACAAATAACTAAGGAGGCGGTCAGAAATGAAATCTTTCAAGCATAAAAAGTTTATACTTACACTGGCTGCCTGTGCAGTTATTGCAGCAGGAATCGGTGGAACGTATGCGATATTAACAGCATCAACTAACAATGTTACCAATACGTTTAAGCCGGAAGTCATCGAGACAGAAATCGAAGAGGACTTTTCAGGTGGTAACTTTAATAAGAAAGTAACTATCAAGAATATTGGTCCGGATGACGCATTTATTCGAGCACGTATAACAATCTCACCGGAGGATAGTAGGATTTCAACCGTCGGTATGGATTCGGATTCCTGGACTTACTATCAGGCTGATGGCGAAGATGAAGGATGGTATTATTACCGTCAAGTTGTAGAACCGGGGAAAAGTACCACTCCGTTGATGGAGAAGGTTGAGGTTGTGAAAGCATTCGAAGGTGACTTCGATGTGACAGTGTATCAGGAAGCTGTCGGTACTGGAAGCCATAAGGCAAATGAAGTTGTGGAAGACGTTAGTGAGATTCAGAAGTTCTTTAAAGCAGCGGAAAGTAATAACTAAGGACAAGAATTATGGGCAAGAAGATTTGTAGCATTTTATCAACGATTATCATGATCCTCCTCATTGCACTGGCAGGAATCATCTTCGTCCCAAGATTGATGGGATACAGTGAATATGCAGTATTGAGTGGAAGTATGGTGCCGAATATCCCGGTTGGAGCATTGGTCTTCGATAAGAAGCCGGAGGGTGTCGAGTTCGAGAAGGACATGGTTGTAACCTATCAGTTATCCGGCGACACGTTAGTGACACATCGTATCACTGCAGTGGACGCGGATGCGAAGACTTTAACCACCAAGGGAGATGCTAACAACGTAGAGGATGGCGCACCGGTTGCTTTTTCAGCAGTGGTTGGTGTATATGCCTTCCATGTACCGTATTTAGGATTTATCTCCATCTACAGCAAGACTCCAATCGGAATCGCTGTGGTATGTGGTGTGTTAATCGTCATTATTTTACTGAACTTTTTACCGGATGCCTTATCACCAGATGAGAAGAAGGATGAGGAAAAGGAAAAAGATTCAAAAGAAGCTTAATTTGTTTCTTATGACCGGCGTGTGACCATAGGGTGATATGCTAAGGTCGTTGAGATAGTAATCTATTAACAAGTTTTAATAATCAATTAAAAAGGAGAGTATAGTAATTATGAAAAACGGAAAGCTAGTAGCAACACTTGGAGCAGTAGCATTGGTAGCAGCAGTTGGTTTGGGAAGCACTTTGGCTTACTTAAGTGATTCCACTAATACTGTTGAGAACACATTTACACTTGGTAATGTTTCTTTCGGTGAAGATCCAGATTTGGGCCTTGCACTTGTTGAGCATGAAGTAACTTTGAATGATACTACTTATACCATCGCAAATGACGCTAAGTGGACTGATCACAATGATTACAAGAAGGTAACTCCAGGTGAGGTTCTTCCTAAGGATCCTACCGTGTTTATCGGCGAAACATCCGAGGATGCTTGGTTATATGTTCGCGTATCTAAGAGCGCTGATTTCTCTGATATTGCGTGGAATGAGGATTTGTTTACTGTTATTTCCGAAGATGATAACTACTTCTATCTTAGAAAGAATACTGTAGCTAAGGCTGGTGAGAGCTACAATATTTTCAAGACTGTGACCGTTGATAAGAACATGGACGGAATGATTAAGGATGAGAACGGTAACGATATTGCATGTGTTCTTCGTTTAGATGATATCGTAATTCAGGCTGCTATGGTTCAGGCTGCCGGTCTTACCGATGAGAATGGAAATCCTACCACTGAAGCTCAGACAACTGCTTTAGGTTTATTTGAATAATTAGATTCATATTAGAGGTATTTGATTATGAAGAAAAAAGCATTAATCACAACCACAGCTGCTGTAGCGTTGGTTGCAGTTGTAGGTATCGGATCTACACTTGCTTACTTCACTGATAAGGCTGATACACAGAACGTTGTTACTTTTGGCCATGTTGATATTTCTATCGACGAGCCGAACTTCGACACAGAAGACGGTGAGGAAGATAACGCCATTTCCAATGTTGTTCCTGGACAGGTAATTGTTAAGGATCCTACCATTACTGTTGATGAGACTTCTGAGACTGCATATCTTCGTGCAAAGATTGATATTGCAGATGAGAAAGGTAAGTTAACAGATGACCAGAAGGCAGCTTTGGAAGCAAAGATTCATTTTGCAAGCCACTGGTACAAGAGCGCTGATGGTTATTACTATTTTAGCCGTAAGGTTGAGCCGGGCAGCATTGTAAATCTGTTCGATAAGGTTACCATTCCTGAGACATGGGGCAACGAGGTTGCTGATTTGACCTTCACTATCGATATTCATGCAGAAGCAATTCAGGCTGACAGCTTCAAGCCAGCTAAGGACAATAATGGCCATATCAATGGTTGGTTCTACTCTGATGGTGAGACAGAAGTCAAGGCTGAAACTTATGAAGCAGAGACACAGCTTCCAGTAGTTGAGCAGGGCGATAATCAGCCAGAGTAAGGTACTTTTTAGGGGAGTATTGAGGAAATAACAATTTACAGTGTCCACGCGTCATGTGGCGTGTGGACGCTGTGATACTTTTCAACACGAGATGAATCGGAGGAGATAATCGTGAAGCACAAATATACCATAGCAGGAGTTGGAATCATCCTGATTGCAGTGGCACTGATTGGTGGCACCATGGCAGCAAATAATGCACAAACTTCACAGGCTGCAGAAGCAGACATCTCCGTAAATGGATTAAAGGGCGGAATTAAAGTGTCTTCCGAAGATCCGGTTTTTGCAGAGAACAGTGATGTAACTGCAACACCGGGAGGAGATTATGATCTTAGCCTGAATGCGGTAAATGCAGGTGGCGACTTGGATTATGCTTCTTACTTCAAGGCTGTTATTTACAAAGAATGGAACGATGCAAACGGCGTGTACATTGACCCTGTAGAGTCTGAAGCAATTACAGAGGATCGCATTCGTATTGGTGATACTTATTTGGACGAGGTAGAACCGGGAGATGTGGTAAATGACTGGATTGTTGCATCGGTAGATGAAGAGGAGATTGTCCTCTTTTACACCAAGCCGGTTGATGTAGGACAGGCAACCACCCCATTTATTGATGGTGTTACCTTTGCTGAGAACCTGAACAACCGTTATACCCAGGCAACTTATAACCTGGATTTTGAAGTTACCGCGGTACAGACCGTAAGCGGCGAAGCAGCATTTGCTTCTTCCTTCGGTGTATTCCCGGAACTGGATGAGAATGGAAATATCGTTTCTGTCAGTGAAGAGAAGCCGGCAACGGCAACAGAGTAAGACAGAACTTGGAACGTAGATAGAAGCTTACGAGGAGAATGGTATGAAAAAGACCGCTTGGCTATATGCTGCATGTGCAGTGTTAGCTCTGAACTTCGGAATGACGGCTCACGCAGCCGGAACAGCAGATTATACAGTTACATATACACCGTCGGAGACGATGGCAACCAGTGGAACTTTGACCGGTGTTTTTGCTGGAATCGCTCCGGGTGAGACCAAGGAAGCAGTGATTGAGATTCAGAACAACAGTAATCACGCTGCGAACTTCTCCATTTCCCAGGAAACGGTGAAGGCATTAGAGGATGCAACCGGTGTTTCCGGTGGTGCTTACCAGTATGATGTAAAATATTATGATGCCAATGGTGTAGAACAATCCTTATTGAAGACGGTTGCAGGCGGTTACTCCGGTAATAAAGCAAGCAACACGGGTCTTAAGGATGTAACAGAACTGAAGGACTATACCATGTTTTCTCGCTTGGAGAGCGGTGGTAAGACTTATGTGAAGTTAATCTTGACTGTTGACGGAGAAGCAGTGAAGAATAATTACAAGAGCACGAGTGGTACCATTGATTTGAACTTCATGGCCAGCTATGTAGATCCGGACACGGGCAAGATTATTTATGTAAACACCCCGGGCGTTCGCAAGGGCAGCACCCGTTATGTGGACCGTATTGTTGATACTTTAGTACCGGTTGGAACCGGAGATAACCCATTATTCTTTGTAGGACTTGCAGTTCTTGCAGTTGGTATTGCATTGATTCTTATTGGTGCCAAGAAGCGTAAGGTGGAGGATGCAGCATGAAAAAGAGTTTAAAATTAATAAGCGGCTCCTTACTTGCATTGATGCTGGTACTGATGCTTTTCCCGATGCGTGCCAATGCCGCTAGCAAGACCTATACCGTAGCAATTCGAAGCGGACAGTCCGGAAGCTTCAATGAAAGCGCTGTGAAGGCAGCTTTTCCGGATGCTGAGGTAGATGCAGGCTACATCAAGTTTACCGTAGCCCGTGGAGAGACCATTACAGATGCATTTGCATCCAATGAGGAACTGGATGAGTTCCTTGCAAACCAGAATAACTTAAAGACTGCTACTGCAGAAGGCGGTACTTACCGTGTACTTCCGGTAGAGGATTTCGATGTAACCGAGGGCGTTACCCGCAACACCGATGTAGTTTTAAGCTACTGCAGAGTTGTGAATCCGGCCCGTTACGTCATTGAATATGTAAACGGAGATAACGGGGCAGACCTTGCGGCACCGACCTTCGGTTTGGAAGAAGCAGGAACCGAGATTGATGCAAAACCACTTGCAATCGCAGGTTTCCACACCTCCGGAGAAGCAACCAAGTTAGTCCTGGAAGAGGGCAAGACCTTAGTGGTTCGCTTCCTCTATTCACAGAACGAATCCACGGTATACAATACCGAGATTACCTATACCGAAGGTGATACCGTATACAACGACATCATCAATCGAATCGGTCAGGTATTTAACGCCGGTGGAGCCGGAGCTGATGCAGGGGCCGGAGAGGACCTGGTAGCAGTTGACGAGGCTGAGACACCACTTGCAAACAATACCTTAGAGGACAACGGATTGGTAGAGTTGGAGGAGAATGAGACTCCATTATCTAACCAGGTATTGGGCAACACCAAGTTGTTTGCAATCATCGCAGGATTTGCTGTATTATTGGCAGTAGGGGTTGCAGCAACATTGAAGATTAAGAAAAACGCAAAATAAGATCTTAACAAGCAGGCCTATGGTCTGCTTGTTTTACTATTCTATAGAAGCAACGGGGAAGACGATATGAAAAAATCAAGTGGACTGCTGATTGCAGCGGGAATTCTGGTGGTTGGTGTCGGTGGTTGTATTGTTGGTCACCAGCTCTATCAGGATCTCCAATCGAAGCAGACCTACGAAGAGATTGAGACAACTTATGTAACAGATAGCGGAGATGCATGGTACGATGCCATGACGGTGGATTTTGCCGGATTGAAGCAGACCAATTCCGATGTCATCGGATGGCTATATCTGGATGGTAGTGATGTGATTTCCTATCCCATTTTGCAAGGGGAGGATGACAATGAATATCTGCACAAGGATCTCTTAGGTCAGGAGCTGAAGGCCGGCAGTATCTTCTTAGAATCCGGGAATGCATCGGATTTTTCCGACTATCATACCATCATCTATGGACACAACATGCGGGACGGAAGCATGTTCGGTTCTCTGAAGAAGTATCATTCCGAGGAAGGATTCTATGAGGAACATCCGTATTTTACGGTATTTACATCATCGGCAGCGTATCATTATGAAATCTTCGGATATGAGGATGTGAGTGCGACGGATTCGGTCTATACCATTGGATATGGCCCGGGAGGTGCGTATTCTGACTTCTTGGGATACTTAAAGAGCAAGTCCTATCTGGATTCGGGAGTGGATGTATCGGACGAAGATCGTGTGATTACCCTATCGACATGCTCCACCAGCGGACGCCGGTTCGTGGTACATGGGGTGCTTAAAGATACACATGTGTACTAAAATCCAGTAGAGTTTCTTTGACGATTGTGCCACTTTTTTGACGTTCATGCCAACTCTATTGAATTCTCACCTGCAAAAAATTATTATCGGTTTGTTGATGAAATTAATTTAGTTATTTTATTAATTTATTAATGGGTGAGAAAAGAGAGGGATGTACACAATGGATACTGGGGAGATCCGTGTAGTAACATTTGGTGAATTCGAACTGTTCGGTTCGAATGGCAGACATATCTCTGCGGACGATATGCATTCTGCTGTAATGACAAAATTTTTGCTGTATCTGCTGACACATCGTGACCATATGTGCAGCAAGGAAGAGCTGATTGAGAATCTCTGGAGGGAAGGCGAGATTGAGAATCCTGCCGGTGCTCTGAAGAACATTACGTATCGTGTGCGTACGTATCTGAAGAAGGCATTGGGAGATGAGGAATTCATCGTTGGTACCAGAGGCGCTTATGCCTGGAATTCGGAGATTAAGACTGCGCTGGACTTGGAAGAGTTCGAGACCTGCTACAACAAGATGATGCTTCCGGGACTGTTTCCGGACGATCGAATTGTTTGGGGCGAGAAGGCAGTGAATCTGTACACCGGACCATTTGGTCAGAACGTGGGAGATATGCTGTGGGCATCGAGCTTGTCCATGTATTATCAGACCCGCTACCTGAATGTGGTGAATGAGCTGATTGCCATGTACCGCAAGGCGGATGAGCAGGAGAAGATTGTTTCCTTAGCGAATCAGGCATTGGGATTCGATCCGCTGAACGAGATGATGTACTGCTATTTGATTGAAGCGTTGATTGCTTCCAAACAGTGCCAGTTGGCGGAGGAAGTTTACCAATCTGCAACCAAGCGTATCTATGAAGGTCTTGGGGTTCGCAATCCGAAGAGCTTAGCTCAGGTACATGAGAAGATTCTTATGATGAGCAAAGGCGTGAAGGCCAACTCCATTACGGATGTCTGCAATGACTTCGAAGAGGAGAACGTGGACGGCGCATTTTTCTGTGGTTATCCGGTGTTCCGTGAGATTTATCGTTTGGAAGCCCGCAAGATTGCTCGCATGGGTAATAAGGAATATGTGTTATTGTTCTCCGTAGAGAGCCGTCGTGCTTCTATGGGAGCTATGATGACCAAGGCAGACGAGTTCATGCTGAACAAGGGGATGCATCGATTCGAAGAAGTATTGGATTACTCCTTGCGTGTTGGTGATGTGGTATCCCGTTACAGCGATTACCAGTACATTGTACTGTTGTCCGCTTGTACGAAAGATGCTTCGGTGCTTGTAGCCGAGCGTATCCTTCGGAAGTTTGGTGTTTCGAATACCAATGATGATTTAAAATTAACCTATAGCTTAGAGGAAGTGTCCATGGAGAATGGTCGACTTCATAATCGCAATCAAGAACTAAGAGAATTAAGAGAGGAGAGTGCCAGCTAGGCGCTCTCTTTTTTATAGAAGAAAGTCTGTTTTTTCTTATTTATAATGGTGGAACTTCTTCGTGATGTTCATGCCACATTTCTGACGTTTATGCCATAATAGAGGTGTAATCAGACTATATCTTGACATTCTCAATTACTGAGTCAAAATATAGATAGATGATACTCAATTACTGTGACTAATGTGTGTCCATTTGTTCCGTAAGATTGTTATAGAGAGTAACATGCAAATGGAGTAGACAGGAGGGAGTAATTATGAGAAAGAATTGGAAAAGACTCATAGCTCTATTCTTGGCAACCGTCATGGTAGTGGCGAGTGGTATTTTTACTACGTATCAGCCATTCAACGCAACCGATACGGATGCCTATGTTGAAAATCTAGACGAAAGCGTAGAGGAGGTGGATCTGTCCGAGATGGGCCTTGCCGAAGAATCCGGCGATGTGGCTCCGGAGGACGGAACTGTCGAGACTACGGAAGAGCTGCAGCTGACCGAGGAAGTCGAGCCGGAAGATGCAGCTACTCCGGAGGAGACACCGGACGCTATCGAAGAAGAAGTGACGGAAGAAGAACCTGCAGTAGAGGAAGAGGAAGTAGAGGATGAGGAAGAAGAGGTTCCTTACCCTGCAGTTTCCTTTACAAAGACCACAGCCAGCGGTGTTATGGTCTCTATTGACGCGCCGGAAGGAGCTTTCCCTGAGGGAACAACCGTTACCGTTAGTGATGTAACGGATACTGCAATCATCGAGAAAATCGAAGGTGCGGTGGATGAAACTAAAGTTGTATCCAGCATGGTTGCAGTGGATATCGTATTCCGTGACAAGGAAGGTAATGAGATTGAACCAGAAACTGCAATCGCAGTCAGAATTACCCCTCCATCTGTTATGGAAGGTGAGGATTTCTCCGTAGTGCATGTGGAAGATAATGGAAACGCAACGGTGGTAGAGGATAATGGTGCGAACGAAAGCGGTGCGTCCTTTACTGCCGATGAGTTTTCTACTTATGTGGTTGTAGGTACGAAGACAGCTCGTGAATTAAAAGAAGGCGAGTATGAGATTGCTGTTGGCGATAAGAATATTACAATTACTTCCCGTAATAGTGATTATATAAATAGCAACAGTTGGTCAACGAACAGTGCTGCGGTTGAGCTTTCATCAAAGAGTAAAACGTCTGTATCTGTTGAGGCGCAGTACGAAGGTACGGCGACTATCACACATGGTAGCGGAAGTAAGAAAGAGACGTTTACGGTATATGTAAATCCTTATGAAGAAACTTGGACAGTAGAAATCGGAGAGGTGATTACAATTCCGAGAGCAAACAGAAATGAAAAAGCTTCTTCTGATAATACAGGAATTGTATCCGTATATAATGATTATGACCTTACGTGGTCAGGCGTTGATTATTATGCAGACTGTACTGCAGTCGCACCTGGTAGAACGACGGTTTGGTTGAAGAATGGAAACAATGTAATTGCAAAATATTACTTTGTTGTTTCCGGAACAATCACTGTAAAGGCATCCTTTAATGTCAATGGTGGATCCGGTTCGATTGCAGACATCTCTGCAGAATATAACCCGGATGACGGTGCTACTAGTGCGACCATTACCATGCCGGCAGGACCGGAGCGTAGCGGCTACGAGTTCTTAGGATGGACGGATGATGCTTCTTCTAATACTGTAAAATATGCCGCAGGGCAGCAAGTTCAGATTACAAAGAGCACAACCTTCTATGCCGTATGGCAGAAGACCGGCGGACAGATTCAGTTCATGAAACTGGATTCTGTTAGCGGACGTACTTCCTATACTTATAGTTATAGTAAAGACGGCTCTGCTATTAACGTAAATAACTTAGATGCTGAGTATACCATTACTAAGGCAAATCCGACCAAGTCCGGTTATACCTTCTATGGTTGGAGTGCTCAGGTCGTTCCGGATAATACTTACGCATTCGTATACAACCGTGCAGATTTCATTCCTGCAGGAACAACCACCATCATTCCGAGAAATTACATGAATCCGAATGATGATGTCCTGACGTTATACCCGGTATTCGTTTCCAATAGCGCACAGCTTACCATCGCAGTTCGTAGAGATGGCAAGATCCCGCAGGAACCGAAGATTAATTACGACGCTTATGATTATTTTGCAGGTAGTGACGGCATGCCGAAGGTTTCCACCGCTGCATATTTGAATTTCCCTTATGCATACTTTGGTAATGACGCCGATATGCAGGCAATGCTGAAACCTGAAAAATTTGACCCGGCTGACTTAAGTGACCCAGGTAACATCTACAACCTTCGTACCGACATTGTGAATCATAACGAGCAGTACATCGATTTCTATATCTGTAAGTACCAGTTCAATGATCAGACTTATCACTTAGATGGTACTAAGCGTGATCGTGAGCGCAGTGCTTACTTGGATTACGATGTCAACGGTGGACAGAACAAGCCGGCATCCCAGACAACGGTGATCGGAGGAACTCTTACCGTTAGTGAGACCACCTTATCCGATGGTGCAGTTGTTAGCCGTACCGGTTACAAGTTCACCAACTGGAATACCAAGAAGGATGGAACAGGAACACCGTATGCTCCTGGTTCTTCCATTACCTTATCAAGAGATATCTTAGATGCTCAGAACCGTGTCATCCTGTACGCCCAGTGGATTCCGAATTCTGATACCGCTTACGAGGTTCAGTGGATCGACAGCAGTGATGACAGCTTGATTAAAAAAGAGATGCGCTCCGGTAGAACTGCAGATACCGCTGCAGTCAAGGACGCAGACAAGACTTTAAGTGGATATGTATTCGAAGCCGACAATGGGAACAACCTGTTGTCTGGTCAGATTGCTCCGGATGGAAGCTTAGTATTGAAGCTTTACTTCCACAAGGTTTATACCGTTACCTACCATGACAACATGAATGCGTTAAGCCACATGGTATTACCTGGAGAAAATGGCTCCTACACATTGAATGCAGGCGATGAACACCGAGTAGAAGGATTCGGCACCTCTTTTGCAGACGCCAATACCATCTATGTATTCAATGGATGGGATACTAATTCTGCAGCAACTACCGTTGTTTACAGCTTGGGTGACACCATCACCATGAATGCTGACGTTGATCTCTATGCTGTATGGACACCGATGTGGGATCCGACCCTTGGTGACGTAGCAAAGACCGTTCCTTACAACGGAACCGCATACGGTCTGGAAGCATTGGCAGTCGAAGGCGCCAACATTTCCTTCAGCGTCAATGACGGGGCAGCAACCGATACCATGCCGACATTTATCAATGCCGGAACTTATAACTACAAAGCAACCTACACCGTTGGAGATGCAACCAAGACACGTAATGGTGTCCTGACCATTACCAAGGCTGCTATCACCATCCAGGGTGTAGACAAGACCAAGACTTACGATGGTACTCCATTAACCGGAGAAGGCGTAGCACTCAACATTACTTCCGGCCAGTTCTATACACGTACAGACGAACTGGGACAGGATGGTATCTCTGAGTACACCATTACCGGTAGCCAGACCATCGTTGGTGAGACCACTTATGTAATTACTCCGAAGACCTACACCAACAATCAGGTAGCAAATAACTACAATATCACCTTCGTTCCTGGTAAGTTAATCGTTACTCCTACCAATACGGATAGCCTCAAGTATCAGATTATCTTGAACGGAACCACCGAGGAGAAGACCTATACGGGCTTAGAGCAGAGCCATACTGGATTAACCGCAAGTGCCAACCTGAACCTTCAGCAGAGCACCGGTATCTTAGATCGCATCAGCACCGTATTTACCGGTAACGTAACCTATACGTTTACCGTTACAGATGAGAATGGCACCAGCCATACTTACACCATCAAGGTAAGAGAAGACAGCATTACTGCCAAGGGTACCGACGCTGGAACCTATGAGTACACACCACAGATTCTTAGCATCAAGGAAGGCAATGAAGATGCAAGTGATCTGTTCTATGTAACGACCAATAATGGTAGCTTGAAGATTAACCCGGCACCACTGACCATCACAAGTGGTACCAAGGAAAAGACCTATGACGGAAGTCCTCTCACCGATACAACGGTAACCATCGAGGGCTTGGTTCATGGTGAAACAGTAAGCGCAGTTGCAACCGGAAGCATTACCTATCCTGGACAGGTTGCTAACGATATCGTAGTTACTTGGGATGGCACAGCTAAGGCTGCCAACTACAGCGTAACCACAACTCCTGGAACCTTGACCGTTAACAGTAATTCTCACAACGTAGCAGTTAACATTACTGCGAATAGTGATGAGGTTTACTACAACGGCGAAGAGCAGTCCGTAACAGGATTTGTTGGAGAAGGGGCAAGAACCATTGGTGGAGAAGAAGTAGTAGCAGTTCCGGTAACCGCCAACTTAGGCGGCGTGGACACCACGTACTATGTAGTCGGTGCAACCGCTACGGCGAATGGAACCGATGCTGGCAATTACACCACTACAATCAATACCTCCGGCGCTAAGGTCTACGATGCAACCGGCGCAGATGTCAGTGGTGAGTTCAACGTTAAGGCTACTAACGGTACCTTAACCATCAATAAGCGTAACGTCACCATCACTTCCGCAAGTGATACCAAGGTATATGATGGCACCGCTCTTACCAAGGAAGAGATTGCATCCATTACCGCTTATGACGAGAATGGCAACGGCTTCGTATCCGGTGAAGGTGTAGCAAGCTATACCTACACCTACGAGGATGGTCAAGCCATCTACGCAGGAGATAGCAAGCGCAATACATTTACCTATAGCTTACAGAGTAACACCAAGGCGGACAACTACAACATTACTCCAAGCTATGGCAACTTAACCATTACCAGTGCATCCGGTGCTTACGCGTTAACCGTAACCGCAAGCAACTTAAGCGAGATGTACAACGGCACAACCCAGACCATCCATAACGCCATTGAAAATATGGGCGCTGATGGACGTATTGCAGCTACCTACAACGGAGCAACCTACTATGTAACAGGTTACACCGCCAAGGCAGAAGGCAAGAATGCCGGAACATATGACAACACATTAACCGGATCTGATGTGAAGGTTTATGATGCAAATGGTCAGGAAGTAACAGAAAACTTCACCGTTACTCCTGCAAACGGAACATTTACCATTACCAAGCGTAACGTAACATTAACCGGTCAACCTCTGACTAAGGTTTATGACGGCACCGCTTTAGTTCCAACCGCAGCTAATGTCGTTGTTGGTGGTGATGGATTTGCAACAGGTGAAGGCGTTACCTACAACTTCACCGGAACACAGACCTTAGTAGGTCAGAGTGACTACACCTTCACCTATGTAGCGAATAATGGTACGGACCTGGCAACCAACTACAACGTGACTGCAGCTGGAAGCACCTTGGAAGTTACCATTAACGAGAACTTAAAGTACAAGATTACCATTAACGGTAATATGGATAGCAAGACCTATGACGGAGAGGCTCTTATCGTTAGCGGATACAGCGTGAATGGACAGCAGACCGGCGCTACCATCGGTACATGGTTCGCAAATTCCTTTACCGATACGGAAAATGCAACTGGAACCTTCACCGTTAGCGCAGGCGGACAGACTAAGACCTTTACCATTAGCATTCCGAAGGCTAAGATTACCGCAACTCAGATCGATGCTGGTACAGCTTCCTATGGCTGGAACATTGGTGATGTAGTCATTAAGGAAGGCAATAAGGTAGTTACCAATCAGTTCGAGATTACCTTAGAGGGTGGCAAGGCAACCGTTAACGCGAAGGAAGTGACCATGACTTCCGCAAGCAAGAGCAAGGCATATGATGGTACCGCTCTTGTTGGTGATGTGGCTGATGTCACCGCAGAAGGTTTCGTTGGCGAAGATGGCGCAACCTATACCATGACCGGTAGCGTTAGCCAGGTGAACGAGTCTGGTCCGAACAGCTTCACCTACACCTTAAAAGAAGGCACCAAGGCAGCAAACTACACCTTCAATAAGGTAGAAGGTACACTGAGCATTACTTCACGTAACCCTGAGGACTTGTTACAGGCAACCATCTTTGCAAATGGTGGAACAGAGAAGTATGACGGCACCGAGAAGTCCGTAACCGGATTCGTTGGTGCGGATGAAAATGGCGCAGTCACCGTGAACGTAGGCGGCGTTGATTACGAGATTAAGGGATACACATCAGAGGCGATGGGTACCGTAGTTGGTACTTACACCACAAATGTAACCGGTACCGCAGTTGTTACCAATAAGGCCACTGGTCAGGACGTATCCAACCAGTTCGCTGTAACAGTTACTCCTGGTACCTTAAAGATTACCGAGCGTACACTTACATTAACCTCTGCAACTGCAGAGCAGAAGTACAACGGTAGTGCACTTACAGCACACAGCGTAATCGTTGGTGGTGACGGATATGCAGCAGGTGAAGAGTTCAATTACACCTTTACTGGCTCCCAGATTATTCCTGGTACTTCTGAGAATGTTTTCGATATCGTAGAGAATGCAAAGACCAAGAAGAATAACTACATAATCAGCATTTCTTACGGTACCTTGACCGTTAACACCTTAACCGGCGACGAGCGTATCGCAGTAACTATCGCAGCAAAGGGCGATAAGCGTACTTATAATGGCGACCCACAGACCGTTAGTGGATTCGCAGATGGAACCAATGTAAATAGTAACGGTGATGTTTTAGTAACCTACAAAGGACACAATTATCGAATCACCGGATACAGTGCTTCCGCAACATTGACCGACGTTGGAACAACAACAGTTAACATCGTTGGTACACCGACCGTATTCGATGAAGACAATAAGAATGTTACCGATAACTTCGCGATTACCTTACTGTCGGCAGAATTCGAGATTGAGAAGCGAGTGGTAACTTTAACTTCCGACGGCGGAACACAAGAGTACAACGGTACTCCACTTACCAACGCAACCGTTACAACTTCGGGATTACTGGAGAATCATCCGGATCACATTACGGACATTGTAGCAACCGGTAGTCAGTTGTACGTTGGTGAAAGCTACAATACCATTACTTATAAGGTTAAGGATTCTGTAGCGAAGAACTACACGGTGAATACAGTCGAAGGTAAGTTGATCGTTACGAATCGTACAGCAGCTTACGAGATTAACGTAACTGCAGATAGCAACTTGACCGCAGTTTATAACGGCAGTCCTGTAGTTGTTGATACTTACACAACAGATACTTTAACTTTCAATGGACAGACTTACACCTTGAGCGGAGTATATGTTAATACAAGTGCAACAGATTACGGAACTTACAAAACAACCGTAGAAGGAACACCGGTTGTTAAGGATGCAGCAAATAATGATGTAACCAGCCAGTTCCAGATTAATAAGCATGATGGAACAATTAAGATTGCAAAGAGACCGGTTACATTGAAGTCCGCAACCTTAGAGAAGGTCTATGATGGTGATCCATTAACCAATAATGGAGCAGCACTTGAAACAGAAGAGGGCTGGGTAGCCGGACAGGGTGCTACTTACATCTTCTCCGGAAGCCAGACCATCGTTGGATCTACAGCAAATGCTTTTACCTACACATTGAAGACTGGCACCAATGCCGATAACTACGATGTCAGTGTTTCCTACGGAACATTGAACGTAACGAACCGTAACGCCAAGTATGCAATTACCTTAACTGCGAACAGCAGTACAGAGAACGTATACAACGGCGCTGAAGTTAAGGTTGATACCTTCGTAGGACAGGCAACTGCAGCGGATCGTGTTCCGGTAGTTGCAGAGAATGGCAAGACCTACTATGTAGAAGGTGTAAGCGCACTCGGAACATTGACAAATGCAGGCGATGCAACTGTTATAGCATCCGGTACCGCTGTTGTATATGATGCAGCAGAGAACGGTAATGATGTAACGGATGAGTTCGCAGTTACCTTAGAAAATGGTGCAATCCACATTAATCCTAGCCCAATTACCTTGAAGGGTGCGGAAGAGATTACACATGTTTACAACGGTACCACCTTCCGTCCGACAATGGATGATGTATCTATCATTGGTAACTTCTACGGAAGTGACGGAATTGCAGATATCCAGTTTAGTGGACATAGAACCTTAATCGGTGAAGCTCCTTACAGAATCACCGGATGGACACTGAAGGATGGCACCATTGCAACGAACTACGCGATTACAACCAGCGGAGGCAAGATTGTAGTAACTGAGAACACTGACGTACACTATGACTTGACCATCGGTGGCATCCTCGACAGCAGTGGAACATTGACCTCCAAGGAATATGATGGAACCAAATTGGAAGTCACCGGATACAGTGTCAATGGTGAAGCAACCAATACAACCTTTGGTGATTGGGTACAGAACCACATTTTTGCTACAGACATGGTACGGACCACATTTAAGATGACCAACGTAGATGGCGATGTTGAAGAATATGCCATCGAAATCCCAAAGGATAAGGTAACCGCTAGCCGAATTGATGTTGGTAGCACATATTACACATGGACAACACCTGATGTTAAGATTTATAAGGACGGCACGGATGTTACCAGCCAGTTTGCAATTCATTTGAACCAAGCTGGTGTAACCATTACCAAGAAACCTGTTACCATTACTTCTTCTACCAAGACTGACTTCGTCTATGATGGCGACGAGCACTTCTTCCGTGAAGTAACTTACGAAGGCATCTTGAATGGCGATAAGGAAGAAGTGAAGTTAACTTTAGGTGGCTTCCCATCTGTAACCTATGTTGGTGAAGTAAAGAGTAATGAGTTCCAGATTACCGATTATGCCGGAACGAAGGTTGGCAACTATGATTACACATTAGTATTTGGACAGATTGGTGTGGTAGGCAGAAATAATGATGAACTCTTTGATTCCACAACCATTTATGCAAATGACGGCGGCGGAACTTATAACGGAACTGCATACACCGTAAGTGGATTTAAGAACGCATCCGACAACAAGATTGCTTTTACCGCATCCAATCATAAGACTTACTACGTAGATGTTAGTGATGTTGTTGTTGGCGCAACCGGAACGAACGTTAGTGATTCTAAGGAAACGGTAGTGACGGAAGGTCAGGCACGTATCCTGGATGCAGCGGGCAAAGATGTAACATCACAGTTTAAGCCGGTAACCATGGTCATGGGTCAGTTAACCATTAACCCAAGATCCATTACCATTACATCTGCAACGGATAGTCGCGAGTACAATGGTATGCCATTTGTAAAAGATGTGGTAACCTACAGCGGAGATTCCTTCGTAGGTGAGGAAGGGGTAGACATTACATTTACCGGCGCACGTAGCACCGTAGGTACTTCCGAGAATACCTTCACCTACAAGTTCAAGGAAGGAACAAAAGCTGAGAACTACGACATTACACCGGTTTACGGAACATTGACCGTAACTCCTCGTAATGCGAAGTACACCGTAACCTTAACCGCGAAGTCTGATTCTACCAAGTACACTGGACAGACCTTCGAGATTAGCGGATTTAAGGATGGCGTCGATGAAGATGCAACGAAGGACGGTATCCAGAAGACGGTGGAAGGACATGTTTATACCATTACCGGAATGAGCGCATACGCAACTGCGAAGGATGCAACACCGACACCGATGCCGGTGAACGTAACAGGTACTCCGGTTGTAAAGGATGAGACTGGTGAAACCGTAACAGAGAACTTCACAATCGTACCTGTGAATGGAACCTTAGAAATTAAAAAGCTTGATGTAACCTTAGCATCTCCGAATGAGACTTACGTATATGACGGAACAGCTCATATGACCGCTGATAGCGCAATGATCATTGGTGGTGATGGATTTGCAGCGGGTGAAGGCGTAGAGTTTAACAAGACCTCCATTACCTTGGTTGGATCCAAGACCAATGCATTTACCTATACATTGATTGGAACCAATGCGAAGGAGAGCAACTACAACATTGAAAAGACAGAAGGTACCTTAACTGTAACAGATGCGGGTGTTGATCCGGAAGAGGTTGTAGATAAGACGATTGATGATGCAACTACAATCTACAACGTAGGTGATGAGATTACTTACACCATTACCGTAACTAACATTTACGCGACTGCTCAGAATATTACCATCACAGAGCAGACTGGTGTTGTACTTGATCAGGATACATTTACCAATGTTCAACCTGGTGAAACCGTAACTGCACATGCAACCTACACCTTAACTTCCGCAGACATTGTGGCAGGTGCTTATGCGAATACTGTAATTGCGAACTTCCCAGACTTGAACAAGAACTTCTCTGATACAGATGGTGACGCAATTATTGCAACCGAGAATCCAAGCGTGAAGGTCGTTAAGAAGTTATCCGCAATCAATGGCGTAGCAGTTACCGGAACAGAGCCAGTCACCGTTAAGGTTGGCGATGAGCTTACTTACACCATCAATGCAATCAATAACGGTAACGTAGACTTGAACAACGTTGTTGTAACCGATGACTTAACCGGCGACAGCTGGACCATCGGAACACTGGCAGCAAGAAGCACTTCTCAGGATTACAACGCAGTATATACCGTAACTGCAGCAGATGCAGTCACCGGATACGTTCGTAACAATGCGAAGGTAGAGACCAGTGGAGACGATAACAACAATGATCCGAGTGATCCGACGGATACCATCGATGTGGATGTACCGGTAGACCAGAACTTCAATGTCACCATTCACTTCGTTAATACCGTAGGAGTAACCGTATATCCTGACTTCGTAGGAACTTACAAGGTCGGTGATACCTTCACCATCTTAAGCCCGGCAGTGGCAGGATATACACCGAGCGTAGCAAGTATCGCAAGTCCGGAAGGCGGAATGCCGGCACAGGATATTGAACTCACTGTTATCTACAGTGCAATTCCTGCAACACCAGCAACGCCGACCACACCGACCACGCCGACCACACCGACGGATCCGACCGGAGGCGCAGGTGGAGATAACCCTGGAGCAGACGTAACTACAGCAGGTGCAGGAGCCGGTGATGCCGGTAACCTGGTAGCAGTAGAAGATGTTGCAGCTCCACAGGCTAGAATCAATGTTGGTGACAACGGCGATATTAGCTTAGTAGCAATCGATGATATGGCAACACCTCTTGCGAATAACGGATTGGGTATTATGTTCAATATCCTGTACTTCTTATTACTGATTGCTTCTGCAATTACTCTTAGTGCATACGCGAAGAGCATGAAGAAGCATCAGCTGAAGATTCAGGATTACGAAAAGCAACTTGGAAAGCGCTCATAAGACAGTTATAATGAAATTGTAATAGTAACACCATTCATGAAGTTATCCGGTGCCACGGAAGTGGCACCGGGATTCCTAAAAGGGGGAACGCCATATGATTATGAAATTGTATGAGTTTGAAAACAGTCTTGGATGGGATTTTTACGATATTCCATCGCTGTTTGTCATCGTGGTTATTGTAGCTATTGTAGGAGTTCATTGTTACAAGCAGCATAAACGCAGTAAGGATGCAGAGGAGGAGTAGCATATGGATGGACTGGATTTTATTATTAGCCATACATCTGCCTGGATTGATATCAAATCAATTCTTGCTCTGATTTTTCTGATTGCGGTTATTGTGTTTTTCATCGTACGCTATCGGAAGATGCGCAAGATTGAGAAGGGCTTAGAGGATGAGATGAAAGCGGCCGGAATTGAGCCGGATGCATCGAATCCGGATGGCCACAAGGCTTGATGTAGAAGCGAAGTGCAACATATTGCACTTCGCTTTTTTCGTGCTATAATTTATATAGAGAGTTTGTTTTCGCTTAGTTGGGGGCCGTAATGGAGGGGTGTAAGCGATGAAGGATGAACTCAAAATCAAATATTTCAAAAATGTATTTGAGGTATTTGCCAGCGCAGCAGAGGGCAGATACCCTTTTTATGCTGACTATCTCAGCGACGAAGTCTATTATTCCGATGCCGCAGTCGAGGCACTCGGACTCCGAAAGTATTACAAGAATTCCGAAGGTGCATTGGATGCCTTCGAAGCAAGAATCCACCCGGATGATCTCAAATTCTATCATGCGGAAGCCATTGCCATGTTGGATGGTGACACGGATATGATGCGGGTTCCGTATCGCGTGTTAACCACCAAGAACCGGTATGTCACCTGTTCTACGGATGCTACCTTTTTCCGTGATGAGAACGGGAATCCGGAGTTCTTCTGCGGTATGATCATCAATCATGAGCTCAATAACTTAGTGGACCCGATTACCGGTCTTCATACCGGGCGCACCATGCAGCAGGATATGGCGGTGCACATGCAGAACCATGAGCCCTTCTATTTGATGTTTCTTGGAATCCGGGATTTTATCTCCATTAACAATCGATATGGCTATGCCAAGGGCAATGAGATTCTTCATCAGGTAGCGGAAACACTGATGGCCAACAAGGAAGGCGGTCATTTCTATAGCTTAGAAGGAACCAAGTTCGCAGGGCTTTGGAGTGGAGACAGCGATGTGCCACAGCATGGACGGGAGCTGTTCTTACAATGCCGTCAGGCCTTCAAGGAGAATTTCTTCGTAAACGGGGAGAAGGTGGTCATTGATATCTACGGTGGCGCCATTCAGACCCTTCCGGAGGATCACGATGTGAATTCGGTGTACACCAGCGCCATGCATTCCCTGAAGCTTGCGAAACATATGAACCGGTTTGATTTCTATGAATTTGACCGTAACGAAATAAGGGAAAATCGGAAGACCTTCGATATTCTCTCCCAGATTCGTGAGAGCGTGGCCAATGCCTGCCAGGGATTCTTTCTGGTATACCAGCCGATTGTAGAGGCGGATTCCGGCAAAGTCTGCGGCATGGAGGCGTTGATTCGCTGGGCGGACGAGGATGATCATGTTGTGCCGCCGGATGTTTTTGTGGAATGGTTGGAAAAAGATTCCGTGTTCTCCGACTTGGGACAGTGGATTCTCCTCCATGCTATGGAAGATGCCAAGGAATTCGTCCGGGAGATTCCGGGCTTTATCTTGAATGTGAATCTGGCTTATCCGCAGCTGGAGCGGGAAGACTTCGATGTACGTCTTCGCTATGCCATTGAAAAGAGCGGATTCCCCGCAGAGAATTTGCGCTTAGAGATTACGGAGCGTTGCCGGTTATTGGATCGAAAAATTCTGCGGGAGCGGATGTTGTTTATGCAGACCTTAGGTATTCGTACCTCCCTGGATGATTTTGGAACAGGTTATTCTGCGTTGGAGCTGATGTTTGACTTGCCAACGAATCAGATTAAGATTGACCGTATGTTTATCGAGGATCTTCAGACTACCCCTTCCAAAGAGATTATGCTGAAAGCCATTACGGAATGTGCGGATGAGATTGGGGCAACGGTCTGTGTGGAAGGTATCGAAGATGCGGAACTGGCAGACTTCATTCGGGAGCGCTTCCATGTCACCTGCTTTCAGGGTTTTTTGTATTCCAAGCCACTGCCACTGAAGGAATTCCGTCGATGGGTAGAGGAACACCCGTAAGAATGGTACAATAGGGCATAAGAGAAACAACAAACACACTTTGGGGAAACAGAGAATGATTAGACAGACAATCAAACGGGCAGTATATGGAATGACGATTCTGTTATTGCTTTTTACCCTTGTGCCGGCGGTGCCGTCTTATGCGGCCGGCCGGGCACAGGATATTGGGGATACACTGGTGGTGGTAATCGATGCCGGCCACGGTGGAGAGAACTTGGGGGCGAAGGACTATGGTCCGTTAGAGAAGGATTTGACGCTGGTTACTGCAAAGGCGATGTATGAGGAGCTTTTGAAGTACGATGGGGTCACGGTTTTTATGACCCGTACCGATGATACGGACTTGTCCTTGGAACAGAGAGCGCAGTTTGCTGCCGATATGGGAGCAGACTTTCTTTTTAGTATTCATTACAACGCATCTGAGTCACACAAGCAGTACGGCTCAGAGGTGTTAGTGTCTACCCAGGCGCCGTACAATGCTTACGGCTATCAGTTCGGTAGCATTGCGCTGTCGAATCTTACTTCCATGGGATTATACAATCGTGGTGTGAAGGCGAAGGAGGGCAATCAGGGGGATTACTATGGCCTGATGCGGGAGGCTTCCAAGCGTAAAGTGCCGTCTTGTATTATCGAGCATTGCTATCTGGATATGGATTCCGATAAGGCTTATGCGGATTCCACAGAGGATTTGCAGGCCTTCGGACGTATGGATGCCAAGTCCGTTGCCCAGTATTTCGGCCTAAAAAGTACCACCTTGGGTGTGGATTACAGCGGTACTACCTATCCGGAGGTGAATGCTTCCAAGGTGGTTCCGGTGACGAAGAGTGACGGAAGTGGACCGGATACCTTAGAGATTAGCCTCTGGAACAACAATCCAAGTACCGGGGATGTGACGGTTGCTGTCCATGGGTTCGATGCCAATGCAGCCATTCTATATTACGAGTACAGTCTGGATGGCGGGATTACCTATACGCCATTTTATAAGTGGCCCAATGCGGATGCGCTGAACAATAATAACGACAATGATTTTACCATTAGCTTCCAGATGCCGGACGGAGCGTCTGCTGCCTTTGTGGTGCGGGCCTATAACATCTTCGATGAAGTGACCGCCAGCAATCTTCTGGACTTGAATACCCAGGTCCTTGCTACAGAATACCAGCAAGGCAAAGCGGTGACACCGGTGGTGAATACGGAGCCGGTGATGACGGAATCTCCAACACCGGATTGGTCCCCGTCCAACGCTACCTATGAGAATGCGGACGATCCAACTACTTGGAGCGAGGATACCGATACCACCACACCTACCACACAACCACATACAGGCAAGAAGACCACAAACGTCTGGATTCCGGTGCTGCTCTTAGCGGGAATATCTCTGATTATTGTGTTGCTGTTGGTACTTGTGATTCGTTTGTTTTTATTGGAACATCGTAGGTAGGAAGAGGAGAGAGTATGAAAAAACAATTACTGGCCGGACTTTTGTGCCTGACGTTGCTTCCTGTAGCCGGCTGTAGTAAGGCGAAGCCTGAGGCTGTTGAATCGGTGCCGACAGCGCCGGTGGAAGAGACCACAGAGGATGTGCCGGAGGAGAATGTAGCGGCGGTGATTCCCCAGATCCTTCTGACGGAACACCAGTTACATGTATCCTATGATAAGCATGAAGATACGGCGGCAACGGGACATTGTGTTACGGCGTCTTTGGATGAGGAGAGTGCAACGGCCTATCCCGAGTTGGCGAAGTCCTTAGCTGCATTCTCAGAGGGTGTTGCTGCAGCGGATGTGAAGAGCTTCCTGGAACTGCGGGAAGATACCCTGAACTATGAAGCAAGCGGAGAAGATGTATCCTATTTCCATGGCTCTACAGAGAATACGGTAAGTGTTTATCGGAATGATGGCGTGGTGCTGTCCTTGTTACAGAACAGCTATTATTATTCCCCGGGAGCTGCTCATGGGTTCTATGGCGTAAGCGGTGCCTGCTTCGATGTAGCAACCGGAGCACAGCTGGAACTTACCGATGTATGGAAGGGCTCTACGGAGGAGCTTGTTCCAATCTTAGCGGAGCGACTTCGATCGACCTATCCGGATGCGGAGTTTTTCTCCGAGGATTTGGAAGGGGATGTTGCGACCATTCTGAATAGTTACGAATTCGCGGGATGGTATGTTGGGGATGACAGCCTGGATTTCTACTTCGGACCATACAGCTTAGCTGCCTATGCGGCAGGAAGCTTCGAGGTGCAACTACCTTATACCGATTACAGCGAGAAGCTAAACAATGCCTACTTCCAACCGACGGAAGGATATCGTATGGTGGCGTCCAATCTCTATGTCACCTGCAATGATTTCGATGTGGATGGAGACGGAACGCGGGAATCCATACAGACCCTGCCACGATACGAAGACGCAGCGCAGGATGTATCCATGACAGACGGTGCAACCATTACGGTGGGCGAGGAGACGCTGGAAGTGGATTTGAATGGGGAGGAGATTCATCCGTACTATATCGCTGACGGTGACGGTCATCTCTACATCTACCTGGTAACCGGTGGAAAAACAACAAATGATGAGATTGCGGTATGTGAATATAACGGTAAGAATCTACGCTATGTAGATACCTTCCGGGGAACCCTGGCAGAGCGTAGGATTACAGAGACGCCGGAGTACATAAGTGACTTGCCGGAAGATGTTGGAATTACCACGAAGTGTTGGTATGCGTTTTCCAACCCGGGAAGCTTCTATTTGCAGCAGCGAATCAATCCATTATCTACCGCCGACGGAAGAATGGAATACACCATCGGGAATGATGGTATGCCGAAGGCCCTATCGGATCGTTATGCGGTGGTTGTGCCATTTACCTTAACTACGCTGGTAGATTTGGAAGCGGAATTGGCAGAGGATGGTAGTGCGGTTACAATTCCGGCCGGAAGTGAGATTGAGATTCAATTCTCCGATTCAGCAACCTATGTGGAAGGTGTGTTGGAAGATGGTAGGATGATACGGATTGCCTGTGATTTGAGTTGGCCACAGACGGTGGCTGAGCAGAATGCGGAAGATGTCTTTGAGGGCATCTATTACGATGAATAAGACATAAAAACAGCCCATGTGCAATGCACATGGGCTTCTTATTATTTATTTCGTTGTTTTCAATGCGGTTGCAATGTTGATTGCGTGATCGGAACAACGCTCTAAGTCGGTAGACATATCGGTGAAGATCACACCGGCTGCCGGGTCGCATTTGCCCTTCATGAGACGATTGATATGCTTCTCATTCATCTGGCGCTGCAACTCATCAACTTCTTCCTCTAAGGCTTCACACTCCGGTAACTTATCGAAGTTCTCGGTAGAGAAGATCTCAATACTTGCATCGATGGTCTTAATTGCAGCTTCTGCTAAGTGCTGTAACTCCTTGCGGGCCGGCTTACTGAAGTCTTCCTTGGCAGTGGTGATTTTTTGCTTGTACTCGATGATGTTCTCAGCGTGGTCACTGATTCGCTCGAAGTTGGAACAAATCAGGGTCAGCTTCGTTGCACGGAAGATATCGGATTCGGAGATATCCTGGTTACGAAGCTCAATCAGACGATCACTAATCTCATTGGTGAGAT
>JAEEGF011938739.1_pt1 | contig 54826 bp, 54 predicted proteins | sample 9134171 | NCBI WGS metagenome assembly JAEEGF01 (sample SAMN16246542, study PRJNA631951) | gut metagenome | biome: gut microbiome; feature: rumen; material: AP-attached | host: Bos | place: Iran: Karaj | collected 2018-10 | reverse complement strand
AGTGGGCCCCATCTACCGCGGAGGTATGAGAGGGGAGAGGGAACTTCTCGAGTCCTGCTATAAGAACAGTCTTAAGCTTGCCTCTGAGAACAACTGCGAGACAGTGGCTTTCCCCATGATCTCTGCAGGCGTCTACGGTTATCCTTTCGACGAGGCTCTCGAGGTTGCCGTTACAACCATATCGACTTTCCTTGATAACGAAGAAAACGACATGACTGTCTATATCGTCATCTTCAGCAAGCGCGACTATCAGATAAGCCACGAGCTGTTCGATGACGTCAACAGATTCGTTAAGGACAGAATGATCTTCAAGGCGCCTCTTCGGGGCAATGTCTTCGGTGCTGTTGCCAACAAGTGTGCCGGTGCCACTATGTATGAGTGCGCAGATGCATCTGCTGACGCCTCTGTAGAAGACTATGTTAAGACACATAAAGATGAGAGCTTCACCCAAATGCTCCTTCGCCTTATAGATGAGAAGGGGATGACGGACGTTGAAGCTTATAAGAAAGCTAACGTCGACAGGAAGCTTTTCTCCAAGATAAGAAGCAATGCATCTTATCATCCTCGTAAGGTGACGGTCTTAGGCTTTGCCATAGCATTGAAGCTCACCCTCGATGAGACGGATGAGCTTCTGATGAAGGCGGGCTATGCCCTTTCTGATTCTGATACAGGCGACCTGGTCGTCGAGTACTTCATTACGAATGAGATTTATGACATCAATCAGATAAATGAGGTTCTCTTCGCCATGGATCAGACACTTATCGGCGAGTACTATCCCGCTTAAGAACGGGCATCCTCTTCGAGCTGTTCGAAGCAGCACTTATCTACCGCCATATTGCTTCTCATGGAATTGAGTGCGCAGCCGACTGCTTCGTAAAGGTGCTCCGTGCCCTTGGCTGAAGCCTTATAGTTTACGGATCTGTCCTCTCTGAAACCCATTACAGCTCCTGTGCTGACTGCATCGATGTTGGCCGCAAGATACAGGAACTCCCAGCCTGATTCCTTCTCTTTCTTCTTCACCATCTTCTTAACCTTGCCGGAAGTGTACTTGTGGCTCGCGTTCTCCATACCGTCTGTGATGATGACAAAGATCGTGTGCTCCGGCACATCTTCCTCTCGGATGTACTTGTGGATGTTGCCGATGTGCTTGATCGCGCCTCCCAGAGCATCTATCAGTGCCGTGCAGCCTCCGGGAACGTAGTCCTTGCGTGTCATCTCAGGGATGCCGCTAATGTTTTCTCTGTCGAAAATGACCTCGCTTTTGTTATCGAAAAGCACACACGACACAAGGCACTGTCCGTCCACGTTCTTCTGTTTCTCGATCATGGAGTTGAAGCCGCCGATCGTGTCTTCTTCGAGCCCGTGCATGCTTCCGCTCTTGTCGAGTATGAATACCAGTTCTGTAAGATTCATTTTCATGGTCGTATCCTCCCTTTGTTTGTTGGCTTAAGCTTATCGTGAAAGAAGGGCGGAGTGGTCGCCTTGAAGGCGACATTTAAGGCTCGTAGGAGTATAATTACTAACTATGGGATTAGTTGAACTTATACTCCTCGCGATAGGCATGTCCATGGACGTTTTTGCAGTATCGATCTGCAAAGGTATAGAGACAAAGAAGGCAACCACTAAGCAGGTGTTAACATGCGGTGCATGGTTCGGTTGTTTCCATTTCATCATGCCGATGGCAGGATATCTTCTGAGTTCTTATTTCTCGTTCTTTATCGATAAGGTAGCGCCGTGGGTAGCTTTTGTTTTGCTCGGATTCCTGGGCGTGAATATGATCAGGGAAGCTTTCTCTTCCGAAGAAGAGGAGACAAAGCCCGGATTTAATTTCAGGACCATGCTGACACTTGCTGTAGCGACATCCATAGATGCTCTTGCAGTCGGCGTTACTTTGGTGGCTGTCCCTGTTGAAGTCTGGAATACAACGGAACTTCTTAACACCATATTTGCTTGTATTACCATCGCCTGCATCACATTCGTATTTGCCTGTGCAGGTGTGCATATAGGAAATGCATTCGGTACAAGGTATCAGTCCGGTGCTGAAGCCGCAGGCGGTTTTATTCTTGTATTCATCGGATTGAAGGTTATTCTTGAACATTACGGAATCCTGGGATTCATGAGTAATACTGATGTTCTGTTCGGTTTGCTCATCCCATTCGTAGGAACAATACTCGGTTCTGCACTCGTATTTGTCATTGACAGGAAACTCGGTGATGACATCAAGCTCATACTAACCGGCATGGCCGGCGGCATTATGCTCGCATGTGCAGTATGGACGCTGCTTTATCCTTCGATTCATAACGGCAGGATTCTGACGGCTGCTTTGGGATTCTCACTAGGTATCATATTCCAGTACGGCCTCGATAAGCTGGTTCCTCATAAGCATATTTACATGGAGGCTGAGGAAGGTCCGTCGAGCAAGCTTAAGAGTTCACATAAGATAATGCTTTCTGAGATGATCCACCATGTGCCTGAAGGTATGGCAGTTGGTGTTATGTTCGCAGGCTACCTCGATGCTTCAACATTTGTGACTCTTCCTGCAGCAGCTGCGCTTACTATCGGTATCGCACTGCAAAATGTCCCTGAGGGTGCGTTTGTTTCATCCCCTTTGCACGAGAGCGGTGAGGTAAAGAGCACATCTTTCCTTATGGGTGTTCTTTCTGGTGTTATCGAACCTATCCTTGGTATAGCTGTGATAATAATAGGAATGAAGTTCCCTTCGATACTGCCTTTTGTTATGGCTTTAACAGGAGGTGCGATAACATTCCTGGTTATCGAAGAGAATATCCCTTCAATGCAGACTGAGAAGCATTCGGATAAGGGAACATTGTCATTTCTCGTATTCTTCTGCATCATGATGGTGCTTACTTTTACTACCGGAGGCTGATATGGAAGATTTCTGTTGCAGCAATTGTTTTAACCCTAAGCGTGACAGATTCCATGCTTTTATCCGTGAGTTCGGATTTGCCTCGGATGAGACCTGTCCTTACTGTAAGAGCAACAGCGGTACTAAGATAGATACAGATAAGCTAGGCATTTTCATTAAGATGGGTATAGACCGCGCCTACGACGATACCAAGGAGGAAGGCGAGAACCATCTGTCTTTGTTCGATATATTAAATGACCGCGTTATCCTCTTTGAGTGGGAGAACCACAGGGAGCACGATCTTACGAAGAAGCTTTTCGAGAATATAGGGGATGTGGATAAGAAGACGTACAGGCTTAAGCTCGAGTCCGAAGGTGATGATGAAGAGCAGTACAGAATCTGGCGTAACTTCGAGCACGACTGCAAGTACTATAACCGTTTCTTTGATCTGACGCCGAGGGGCGAGGGCAAAGCGAACAGGCGTACGGACATGCTTCGTAAGCTCTATGAGACTTGTCTTAAGAATCTTAAGGAGGAGATCGAGCCCGGTACGGAGCTTTACCGCGCACGTGTTATAGATTCGAAGTTTAAAAGAGGCAGGGACTACGACCTCGACGAGGCGTCGATCGGACCTGCAGATAAGACTAACTCACAGTCGGGTCGAATGAATCCTGAAGGCATATCGTATTTCTATGTTGCCGAGGATGAGGCGACGGCGCTTAAAGAGGGAAGACTTCGTGCGAATGAGCGTGTGCTTATAGGACGCTTTAAGACTATAAAAGAACTCACGGTCATTGACTGGACCAAGGCTAATATCTACGAGAAGGCTGTAGATATCTTCTCTCCCAAGTACAACCCCGAGATGGCGGTGTATCAGGACTTCCTTAGAAGGTTCGCTATCGAGGTAGGTAAGCCGAATGAGACGGAGAAGACTATCGAGTATGTCGCGACGCAGCTTGTTGCTGAATACGTTAGAGGGTACGGCTTCGACGGTATCAAGTATGACAGTGCTGTAGGCAACGGCTTTGATGTAGTGTTCTTCTATGGTCCCGAGATCACGCCTGAGAGCGGAGACTATAATGTTCTTCCGAAGTACACGGAAATCGCGCAGCTTACGGATGTTAGAGAGTTTAAGATAAAGATCGAATATTTCCTGGAACCCTAAGATACGGAGGATTAAAGGCATGAATGTAAAGATCGAGAATCTCACGAAGGTTTTCCCCGCAAGAGACAAGAAGAGCTCGGGTGTAACAGCGGTAGATGACTTTACCCTGGATATACCTGACGGTAAGCTCGTCTGTCTCCTCGGCCCGTCCGGCTGCGGCAAGAGTACGCTGCTTTACATGATCTGCGGACTAGAGAGCCCGACTTCAGGTAAGCTTTACTTCGGCGAGAATGATGTCACGAATGTTCCTCCGGAGAAGAGGGGAGTCGGTCTTGTTTTCCAGAATTACGCTCTTTATCCGCATCTTACAGTAAGACAGATAATCAAGTTCCCGCTTGAGAATGTTAAGGGTGAAGCTAGACTTAGCAAGGAAGAGATGGACAAAAGAGCCCTCGAAGCTGCTAAGCTCGTTCAGATCGAGAATCTCATGGACAGAAAGCCCGGACAGATGTCAGGTGGTCAGCAGCAAAGAGTAGCCATCGCGAGAGCTCTTGTAAAGATGCCTAACGTACTTCTCATGGATGAGCCTCTGTCGAACCTTGATGCGAGACTGAGACTTCAAACAAGAGAAGAGATAAGAAGAATTCAAAGAGAGACGGGAATCACCACTATCTTCGTTACTCACGATCAGGAAGAGGCTATGAGTATCTCCGACATGATCATCGTAATGAAAGACGGCGTTCTTAATCAGATAGGCAAGCCTCAGGAGGTCTACGATGATCCGATCAATCTGTTCGTCGCATGCTTCCTTGGAACTCCGAAGATCAATGTATTCGAAGGATACGTTAAGAACGGCGGACTCTTCGTCGGCAACGATAAGAAGAGTGAGAAGATCCTTGATGTTAAGGGCGTCGATGACAAGCCTGTATGGATCGGCATAAGGCCTGAAGGCTTTGAAGTAGATAAGAACGGTAAGCTTACATGTGATCTTACCGGAGTGGATGTAATGGGAAGAGACATAAGTGTCGTATGTAAGAATCACGCTGCCAGTGAAGTCATTCGTGCGATCATCAGCGCGGAGAATGAAGTTGACCGTGATGCAAAGACGGTTAAGTTCAACGTCAAGCCGCATAAGACATTTATCTTCGATAAAGAGACAGAAGAGAGGATCAGATTCACATGAGCAAGAAGACACTGAGTGGCGTCAACAGTGTCGCGACCAATGTAAGGGGCTGGGTGTACCTTCTGCCTGCATTGCTCTTCCTGGTCGCATTCATGGTCTATCCGCTGATTGACGTTTTTATCTATTCATTCGAAGAAGGATACAATTCCGCATCGCAGTCTTCGTTCGGCGTGGGTTTTTATAATTACCAGTACGTCTTAAGAGATCCGTATTTCCTTAAGGCGGTCAAGAATACGTTCATCCTGGTAATAATCACAGTTCCGGTATCTACCATACTGTCGCTTCTGATAGCACTCGGACTGAACTCGATTAAGACTTTGAAAAATATGTTTCAGACAATATTCTTCCTGCCGTACGTCACGAATACACTTGCGGTAGGTCTCGTATTCATGATCCTGTTTCAGAAGACGCCTTATACAGACGGACTCGTAAATCTCATCATCGGTAAGTTCGGCATCAGTCCTGTCGACTTTATCGACGGCCCTTACTGGGCAAAGATGCTCGTGCTCTCCGTCTATGTCATCTGGATAGTTATGCCGTTCAAGATACTGATCCTGACTTCGTCACTGGCGTCGGTTCCTGAAGTCTACTATCAGTCCGCAAGGATCGATGGCACGTCCTCATGGAGAATGTTCTGGAGGATCACACTTCCGATGATCTCTCCCATGATCGTTTATCTTGTAATCACAGGATTCATCGGTGCGTTCAAGGCTTATTCCGATGCTGTTGCTATCTTCGGAGTCGACCTCAATGCAGCCGGAATGAATACTATCGTAGGTTATGTATACGACATGCTCTACGGCGACGGCGGAGGATATCCTTCTTATGCTTCGTCCGCGGCTATCATACTTTTCGCGATAGTACTCACGATAACAGTCATCAACCTGATCGTAAGCCGCAAGGCTACGGACAATACTTAAGGGGGTGTAGCATGAAAGCAAAGAAAGCCATAATCTACTTCCTCCTCGCGGTATGGGCCGTTGTCGTCCTTTTCCCGTTCTATTGGATGGTGCTCTCGAGTATCAAGAGCTACGCTTCCTACGCAGGAGAGAGGATACCGAAGTTCTTCACGACTTCACCTACATTCGAGAACTACCAGTCTGCGTTTACAGCAGTACCCCTTGCGAAATATTTCGCGAATACACTCATATTCACGCTCGCTACCACGGCTCTCATGGTGCTTGTAATTATCTTCGCGGCGTATGCGTTTGCACGTATCGACTTCAGGGGACGTGAGCTTCTCTTCGTAGGCTTCCTCGCACTTATGATGATCCCTAACGAGCTCGTTATCATCACGAACTTCGTTACGATCACTAACCTCGACATGCGTAACACCTTCATGGGACTTATACTGCCGTCGGTAACGTCGGTATTCTATATATACCTTCTCAAGCAGAACTTCGAGCAGGTCCCGGATGAGCTGTACTATGCGGCCAAGGTCGACGGCACTTCTGATCTTAAGTATCTGTTCAAGGTAATGGTGCCCATATGTAAGCCTACCATCATCACGGTTATCATCCTCAAGGTCATCGAGTGCTGGAACTCATACGTCTGGCCCAGACTCATCACTGATGATCCGAATTACTTCCTAGTAAGTAACGGTATACAGGAGATTCGTGAGAACGGCTTCGGACGTGACAACATCCCTGCGATGATGGCGGCTGTTGTTGCTGTATCGGTACCGCTTATAATCCTCTTCCTCATCTTCAGAAAGAAGATCATGGCAGGAGTCTCAAGGGAGGGTATAAAGGGATGAAAATGCGTAAAGCCTTATCACTCATTCTTACATCTGCCTTCGCGCTGTCTTCAGTGGGCCTTACAGGCTGTCACGGCAATGTTAAGCGTAACGAGTTTATCGTTCCTGAGTACTTTGATACTTCAAGGGAATTCAATATCTCTTTCTGGGCAAAGAATGATACAAACATCAATCAGACGAATATCTATAATCAGGCGATAGCAGATTTTGAACAGCTCTATCCCAATATCAATGTAAATATCCGTCTGTATACCGATTACAACAAGATCTATAACGACGTAATCACGAACATTGCGACTGATACGACGCCTAATGTCTGTATCACTTATCCCGACCATATAGCGACTTATATATCGGGTGATAATACAGTCGTTCCGCTCGATAATCTGTTTACTGATGAGCGATACGGATTAGGCGGATCCGAGCTGGTGTTCGATTCTCCGACTGTCGATCAGATAGTTCCCGAGTTCCTCGATGAGTGCGTTATCAACGGTGTTCATTACTGTATGCCGTACATGAGATCTACTGAGGCTTTGTATATCAACAAGACTTATGTAGAGGCTCTGGGTTATGAGATCCCCGATATCGTTACATGGGACTTTATCTGGGAAGTAAGTAATGCCGCTACTGCGAAGAACCCTGACGGAACTTATGTGGTTAACGGTCAGGAGGTAATGATACCTTTCATCTATAAGTCTTCAGATAACATGATGATCACGATGCTCCGTCAGCTCGATGCCGGATACTCCGATGAATACGGTAATATCGGTATCTTCAATGACACGACCACTTCGATTCTGCATACTATCGCAGATGAAGTTGGGCAGGGTGCATTCTCTACGTTTACTGTATCCGGTTACCCCGGTAACTTCATTAATGCAGGTCAGTGTATCTTTGGTGTTGACTCTACTGCCGGCTCTACATGGATGGGTCCTGATGCTCCGCTGTCTGATATACACGAGAGCAATGTCGTTGACTTCGAGATGGTGGTAAGACCTGTTCCGCAGTTTGATACCGAGAACCCTCAGATGATCTCTCAGGGACCTTCAGTGTGCGTCTTTAATAAAGAAGACCCGCAGGAGGTGCTGGCTTCATGGCTTTTCGCGCAGTATCTGCTTACAAATGATGTGCAGATCGCGTATGCGGGTACGGAAGGTTATGTTCCGGTAACCACGATGGCGCAGGAGTCGCAGGCTTATCAGGACTACCTTAACGATCCTAATGAGTACAGCATAAAGATAGACGTAACGAATATGTTCCTGGAGAACATCAACAATACATTCGTGACGCCCGTATTTAACGGCTCCACGTCGCTTCGTAATGCGGCGGCGCAGCTTATCAACAATACGGTCAAGTCTGTCCGAAGGCGTGAGACTATCGATGATGCGTATATCGAGAACCTGTATGAAGAGGTGACGGCACTTTACCGTTTGGACCAGTTGTCGGCTTCTAAGGACAGCAGGGCGGAACTTGGTGCACTGCCTAAGGAGTCCAAGATCCTGCTGATTACACTTGGTGTAGTTTGGATAGGAATAGGAGCATATTTTGGATGCGATTTGGTTAAAAAGCGCAAAAAGAATTGACAGCTCTTTAATACGCTGAAAATTAGACTATAATTACATTGATGTTGGCGGACGTATAACTATACCAAATGTCCGTAAGAAAGAAGGGTATTTATATGAAGGCAATGAAGAAGGTTTTGTCCCTCGCTGTTGTTGCTGCTATGGCTCTTTCAGTATTCGCTTGTGCTGCTGACACAGCTGCTGAGACGGAAGAGACACAGGCTGCTGTTGATTACGAGTACATGTCTTATGCTGAGTATGAGGCAGCTCCTCTCGACACAGAGGTAACAGTTCTTTGTACAGTTATGGCTACACAGTCCTGGTGGGAAGACCAGATTACTGTTTACGCTCAGGCTTTTGACGGTGACGGTGCTTATTTCATCTATAACATGGCTTGCTCCGAAGAGGATTCTGAAGGAGTTTATGAGGGCGCTACAATCCTCGTAACAGGTTATAAGAGTGAGTGGGAAGGTGAGATCGAGATCACAGATGCTACATTCGAGTTCACAGATCTCGCTCAGGAGAATCCTATGGCTCCCGTAGATCTTACAGCTGATTTTGGTAACGATGAGGCTCTTATCGCTAATCAGAACAGAAACTTCACAATGACAGGTCTCACAGTTGAGGCTTCCGGTGATAACGGTGAAGCATTCCTCTACAGCTGGGATGGTTCCGGTTCACAGGGTGATGACCTCTATTTCACAGTTTCCAACGGTGAGACAACAATGACTTTCACAGTTGAGTCTTATCTCACAGGTGCTGACACTGATGTTTATCAGACTGTTGAGGCTTTGAACGTTGGTGACACAATCGACGTATCCGGTTTCCTCTACTGGTATCAGGGTGCTAATCCGCACATCACAGGCGTAACAGTTAACTGATAACAGGTGTAAAACTTAAGTGAACAAACGGCCGTGGAGAAATCCACGGCTGTTTCTTTTGCTATAATCGAATATAGCAATTAAGGAGGTACAGAATTATGGCTGATAAAGATGTACTTAACAAAGCAAAAGAACTCGCACCTGATGATCTCGAGCAGGTTACCGGCGGTCTTCTGGATAGTTTGACTCAAATTGAACAGGTTACTCCCGGTCAGTTCAGAGACATGCTTCCTAATGCGAAGAACTTGAACGGATGTGACGGTAAGCGTGACTATCCGAATAAGACTGTTCATCCAGGATAAACGTGCCGACCGGTTTACTTAGTGATATAATCAAGTAAAATTTAGGAGGATGCGTTTATGGCGGATAAAGAGAACGGCAAGGCGCTTGTTGATGAGATAAAGAATGCTCCCACACCTGATCAGATCAAGGAGTCATCTCCTTTGGTCGTACCTGCGGAGCCTAAGTCAGAAGTTAAGGTAGAGGCCCCGGAAGAAGTGAAGGCTGCAGCAGCTGCTCCCGCAGTTGTTGATAAGTCAGCACAGGACAGGATCGCAGCTGAGCAGAAGGCGATCAAGAAGGCTGAGAAGGAACAGGCTAAGAAGCAGGCCAAGATAGATAAGAAGGCTAAGCAGGCTGCCGAGTTCCAGGCTAAGATCGAGCAGTGTCCCAAGGACTACAGACCGGTTACTACAGGAGTATTCTTCTGGTGCGGTCTTCTGTGTGCACTTCCTGTGATCGGTGTCGTCTTTACAATACTCTTCGCACTGATCCCTCGTAATAAGAACTTTAAGAACTTCGCAAGAGCTCTTCTTGCTTGGTATCTCATATTCTTTATCGTTATGCTGGTATTCGCGCTTGTGATCACTCTGGTTATGGGTCAGGATATCGCAGACTACATCTGGCCGTTCGAGCAGTTCTTCTCAGATCTGGCCAGCGCGTTCGGACACTGATACGGCTTACAATTGATTATATGAGGACCGCGGGACTGCCTGCGGTCCTTTTTTGTATCTGTTAAAACACCGCGATGCCACTTCTTTGTAACATTGTTACCCTAGAATAGTCTTATCAAGATGAAAGTGAGGAAGTGTCGCTATGGAAGAAGTACTTATCTCGAAGAAAGATCTTCTGAGGGTCACTCATATTTCTTACGGAACACTCTACAGATGGAAGAGATTGGGATTGATCCCTGAGAGTTGGTTTATCCACAAGGCTACGGACATCGGTCAGGCGACATATCTGCCGCGCGAGAAGGTCATTACAAGAATCGAGCGCATTAAGGAACTCAAGAGCGAGCTGACTGTAGAGCAGATGCAGGAACTTTTCTCTGCTAATGTTAAGAGCTTCAAGATTCCTTTGAAGGACTTTACAGACCTTAATATCGTAAGCAAGCTTGCAGTAACTGCTTTCACAAGCATCTTCCCCATGAAGGATAAGCTCGACTTCAACGATGTATTCTCTATGTACGTTGTAGATCACCTGATGAAGCTTTCAGGCTTCTATCTTGAAGATGCTAAGCAGGTATTAAGACTTCTTTGCAAGTATCTGTCCCGTGAGGCTTCCAAGGATTATCAGCTCATCCTCCTTCGTAAGATGGGCGTTCCTATGACAGTTCTTGTTAAGGGAGATGAGGACATCCTCCTCGAGGACAGCACAGAGATCATTGCTTGTGCCAACCTCGTAGAGTTCGAGTCTGCTTTGAAGAACAGGTTGATCGCATAATGGCTGGCAAGATAGATAATCTCGCCACAAGGCTGACGGTTCTTTCTGAACCGATGCGTCTGGATATCCTGATGATAATAAGCGCGGCAGGAACATGCTGTGCAAGTGATATCCTTGAGCATTTTGATATCACTCAGCCGACTTTGTCCCATCACATGAGCGTGCTTGTCGAGAATGAACTCGTCACTGCGAAGAAGATCGGAAGGTTCATGCAGTACAGTATCAATAAGCCTGCTGTCAACGAACTTAAGAAAGTTCTTGATGCTTTGTGTGCTGACACATCTGCTCCTGCGGTTAAGACTGAAGAGCCTGTCCGCCGTGAGAAAAAGAAGGACAAGGACAAAAAGAAGAAGAAAGACAAGAAAAAGAAGAAATAGTCAGTTGAACAAGGACTCCCCGATCAGGGGAGTCCTTATCAGATGTGGCATTTTTGAATTATTAGCACATTATTAACTTTTATCTATTCAAAAAAAAGTGCAATTATTCTAAAATATATTTATCCGGCAACGGACAATAGTAACATTGCAAGGAGATGCCAATATGATCAAGATTATTGCGGGTGAAAAGGGTTCAGGAAAGACAGCTAAGCTTGTTGATGATATCAACACAGTTGCAAGACAGGATAACAACATTGTCTGCATTGAGAGAGGCAGCAGACTCGATCAGCTTCTTAAGCCCAACGTAAGACTCGTTAATATGAAAGAATACCCTGTTGAGGGTTTTGACCAGCTCTTAGCTTTTATCGGCGGTATCTGCTCTAAGGATTATGATCTTACTCACATCTATATCGACAGTATCTTCAAGGTAGCAAATGAGAGTGATATGGCTGCTCTCGAGAGCTTTATCACAAAGCTTGACGCTTTCCTCAAGGATACACCGGTTACGGTTACGATCATCCTCAGCGGCAAGGTAGATGACCTTCCCGAAGCGGTTAAGGCTTACGTCTAAGTGTCTTTTATAATTTAATAATAAGAAACGGGCTTGAAAGAGCCCGTTTTCTTATGTTAATATATTTGCGTTCAGATATCTTTTTGTGTGAACGAGCTTGTGAAAGCTCGTTTTTCTTTTACAAAAACTTATGAAGGAGGATCGGATGGCAAAAAGATCAAAGACCGCGCAGGAAGCTTACGACATCGCTAAGCCCGAAGCGGAGAAGATGGGTTTTGATCTCGTAGACGCCGAGTACAAGAAGGAAGGGCAGGATATGTTCCTAAGGCTCTTCATCGATCGCAAGGGCGGTATATCGATCGACGACTGCGAAGCATTCAGCAAAGTCATCGATCCGATATTTGACGAGAAGCTCAAGTGCGATGCGGATTACTTCGAGGTAAGCTCGCCGGGATTAACAAGACCTCTCGACGACATCTCGGATTACGTAAGGTACGAAGGCGAGAAGATTGATGTAAGCCTCTTTAAGGCAGACGAGACGGGATCTAAGAAGTTCACGGGCACGATAGTTTCTGCTCATGACGATAAAGTCCTTTTCGAGAAGGACGACGGCACACAGGCCGAGCTTACGTTAACGGATATAAGCAAGGCTATAAGACACATTGATTTTTAATTTTTGGAGGTAATTATAATGGCAAAGAAGAAGGAAACTAACGAGGAGCCTCAGGATAGCGTTCTTGACGCGATCAAGATGCTCGCGAAGGAAAGGGGCATTGACGAGGAAGAGCTTATCAAGGCTGTAGAAGACGGTATCGTTACAGCTTACAGACGTGAGTTTAGTGGCGGTATCATCGAGACTGTTGAAGCTGAGATCGACCGCGAGACAGGTGAGATCTACGTATACCAGCTCAAGGAAGTCGTTGATGAGGTTGAAGATCCCACTAACGAAGTTTCTCTCGAAGAAGCACAGGCTGCAGATCCTGATGTAGAGCTCGGTGACTCACTTGAGTACGGTCTCGATGTTAAGGATCTCGGAAGACTTGCTGCTACAGCTGCCAAGAGTGCTATCTCACAGAAGGTAAGATCTGCTGAGCACAAGAGAATCTCCGAGGAGTTCTCCGGCAAGATCGGCGAGCTTACAACAGGTACTATCGTACGTAAGGATGCAAGAAGCGTATACGTTGACATCGGACACGCTGAGGCAGTCCTTCCCAGAAATCACCAGATGAGAGGCGAGAACTACGATACAAACAGAACAATGAAGTTCCTCGTACTCCGAGTAGAAGAGCACAATGACCGTCCTTCTATCACAATCTCAAGAACAGTTCCTGAGCTCGTTGAGAAGCTCTTCGAACTCGAGATCCCTGAGATCAAGTCCGGTGAAGTTATCATCAAGGGCATCACAAGAGAGCCCGGATCCAGATCCAAGGTTGCTGTTTATTCAAGAGACGAGAACATCGACGCTAAGGGTTCCTGCGTAGGTCCCAGAGGTCAGCGTGTTCAGACGATCATGAATGAGTTGGGCGGCGAGAAGATCGATATCATCGATTGGAACGAGGATCCTGCTCTGTTCATAAGTGAAGCACTCCAGCCTGCTAAGGCAGTAAGAGTCGATACGGAGATCACAACTAAGGAAGACGGTCACGTTGAGCGTTACGCTAAGGTTATCGTTCCTGATCAGCAGTTCAATCTCGCTATCGGCAGATCCGGTCAGAACGTAAGACTTGCTGCTCACCTTACAGGTTATAAGATCGACATTAAGAGAGAGTCCGAGGATGCATCCGAGGCTACAAGATCTGTTATTGATAAGTTCATGGTAGCTGAGCAGGAAGACGAGGCAGCACAGGGCGAGGGAGAGCAGTCAGAAGCATGACGAACCCCGCACCTAAGAAGCAACCCCAAAGGATGTGTGTATCCTGCAGAACGAGACGCGACAAGAAGGATCTTGTCCGCGTGACTTTGAAGGATGACGGCACTTTAACGGTAGACCCGACAGGGAAGCTCCCGGGAAGAGGCGCGTATCTTTGCAAAGATGAGAAGTGTATCAAGACTGAGCTTAAGGCACATCGCATATCGAGAGGCCTGAACGCTCAGATGAGTGAGGAGGAGCTTACTAAGCTCTCCGAGGAGATATTGAAGCTTTGTCAGACGAACTGAACATCTTAAGATTTCTGGGACTGGCAGCTAAGGCCGGTAAGGTCACATCGGGTTTTGACCAGGTGGAGGCCGCTATCCGCAAGGGTAACGTCAAGCTGCTCATCCTGTCGACTGACATATCAAGGAATACGCTCTCGCAGCTGCTTGATATAGGAAGCAAGAACAATATCGACATGCCGGATGCATACAGTTTCGCTACGAAGGAACAGTTGGGAAGAGCCATAGGCAAACCTGACAGAGCTGTAGTAGCGATAACGGACGAGGGGTTCGCGGGTAAACTCTCCGCGATGCTTTCCAAGGAAGATTAATTAGGAGGAGATTCATTAATGAGTGAGAATTCCGAGAAGGATAAGAAGCTGCAGGTGGCGAGCAAAGGTGTCTCGGGTACCAAAGAGCTCAAGGTAAGACGCGTTCATAAGAAGAAGGCGGAACCTGAGGCTGAAGCAGCGAAAACCATAGAGAAAGAGGCTCCCAAGGCTGCTGAAGCAGTCAAGGTTGAAGAGCCTGTTGCTGAGGCTCCCAAGAAGACGACTAAGACAGCTGCTTCCAAGACTGCTGCTAAGGCAACAGAAGAGGCTCCCAAGAAGACAACAAAGGCTAAGAAGGCTGATGCTGAGGAGACTCCTGCAGAAGAGAAGCCTAAGAAGACTACAGGAGCAAAGAAGGCTGCTGAAGAACCTGCAGCTGAAGCTCCTGTTGCTGAGCCTGCAGAGGAGAAGACAACAAAGAAGTCTTCCAAGAAGGCTGAAGAAGCAGCTGAGCAGAAGCCTGCTGAGCCTGAAGTTAAGGCGGAAGAGCCTAAGGCTGAGCCAAAGAAGGAAGAGCCTAAGGAGGAACCTAAGGCTGAACCCAAGGCAGAGGCAGCTCCTTCAATCGACAGAACAAAGATCTCATCTGCAGTTGTTGCTATGCCTGAGACTGTAAGAACATCCACCATCATTCCTGAGAAGAGATACGGAAACAGGAACGGCGGATATCAGGGCGGCGGCTACAACAGAGCAGGCGGTCCCGGCAGAGGACCGAGGCCTCAGGGTCAGGGCGGCGGCTTTAACAGAGCAGGCGGTCCCGGAAGACCTGCAGGAGGTTTCGCTAAGGATAAGGATGAGGAAGGCGGCAATGCACATCCTGCTGCAAGAAGACCTTCCAAGCCGAAGTCTGATGCACCTATGGAAGAGATAAAGAAGAGCAGATCTTCTTATGCAGAGAAGTCAGCTTTCGATAAGAAGCATGACGACAGAGACCGCGACAGACAGGGCGGCAATAACGACAGACGTTTGAAGAACAGAGGCAGTCAGTTCAACGGCCGCATGTCCACAGGTGACGACGAGTATGATGATTATTCATACGGCAGAAAGAAAAAGAAGAAGAACTCCTACGAGGAGTCTGCAGCTGAGATTCAGGCTATCACTGATATCCAGATCCCTCCTTTCATCACTGTAAAGGACTTCGCTGAGGGAATCGGCAAGAAGTCTTCTGATGTTATCAAGGAGCTCATGGTCAAGCTCGGCGTTATGGCTACAATCAACCAGGAGCTCGACTTCGATACTGCTTGCCTGCTCGCTGACGGCTTCGGCATCAATGCGACACTCCTTGAGGAGAAGACAGAGGAGGATATCCTCTTTGATGATGACGATACACTCGTAACAGAGAACATGGAGACAAGACCTCCTGTTGTCGTTGTTATGGGTCACGTTGACCATGGTAAGACTTCATTGCTCGATAAGATCAGAGCATCTTCCGTTGCTTCTGGCGAGGCCGGCGGTATCACGCAGAAGATCGGTGCTTACACTGTAAGAGTTAAGGGCAGACAGATCACATTCCTTGATACGCCTGGTCACGAAGCGTTCACAACGATGAGAGCCCGTGGTGCTCAGGTAACGGATATCGCTATCCTTGTTGTTGCTGCTGATGACGGTGTCATGCCTCAGACAATCGAGGCTATCAACCATGCTAAGGCAGCAGGTACAGAGATCGTTGTTGCTATCAACAAGATTGATAAGCCCGGTGCTAACCCTGATAAGGTTAAGCAGGAATTGACACAGTACGAGCTCATCCCTGAGGAGTGGGGCGGTTCCACGATCATGGTTCCCGTATCCGCTAAGAAGGGTGAGGGTATTGATGATCTCCTCGAGAATGTTCTTCTCGTAGCAGACGTACTCGAGCTCAAGGCAGATCCTAAGAGACAGGCTAAGGGTACAGTTATCGAGGCACAGCTCGATAAGTCCAGAGGTCCTGTAGCTACAGTACTCGTTCAGAGAGGTACTCTGAAGCAGGGTGACTCCGTTGTCTGCGGCGCTATGATCGGTAACATCAGAGCTATGTACGACGATAAGGGTGAAGTTCTTAAGAAGGCCGGCCCTTCCATTCCTTGTGAGATCTTGGGTCTTCCTGAAGTTCCTTCTGCAGGTGAGGTTCTCTATGCAGTTAAGGACGAGAAGATGGCAAGACAGCTCGTTGAGAAGAGAAAGATCAAGCAGCGTGAGGAGAAGATCAGAAAGAGCTCCAGAATGTCTCTTGAGAATCTCGCAGCTCAGATGGCTGAGGGTAACGTTAAGGATCTCAACCTCATCGTTAAGGCTGACATCCAGGGTTCCGTTGAGGCTGTTACACAGTCCTTCGAGAAGCTCAGTAACGAAGAAGTACGTGTTAAGGTTGTACACGGCGCAGTTGGTGCCATCAACGAGTCCGATATCGTTCTCGCTGACGTATCCAACGCTATCATCATCGGCTTTAACGTTCGTCCTAATGCGATCATCACAGAGAAGGCTAAGGAAGCCGGCGTAGACATCAGACTCTACGACGTCATCTATAAGGCTACTGAGGATATCGAGAAGGCTATGAAGGGTATGCTTGCTCCTACATTCGAGGAAGTTGTACTCGGTCACGCTGAGATCCGTGAGTTGTTCAAGGTGTCTGGCGTAGGTACGATCGGCGGATGTTATGTAACAGATGGTAAGATCATCAGAAACTGCGGTGTACGTATCCTTAGAAACGACATCGTTATCCATACAGGTGAGCTTGCTTCACTGCAGAGACTCAAGGATTCCGTTAAGGAGGTTAACTCCGGATTCGAGTGCGGTCTGTCAGTAGCAAACTACAACGACATCAAGGTCGGTGACGTTATCGAAGCATTCACAAGCCAAGAGGTAGAAAGAGATGCGTAGGAATCGCGCCGAGATAGTCGGCGATGAGATGAGAAAGGTCATGCAGGATATCATCAGCAATGAGTTGAAGGACCCCAGGGTCCCCCTGCTGACTTCGGTCACGCAGGTCAAGATGACCCGTGACCTGTCTCATGCGACCGTATTTATCTCCGTATTTGGTAATGATCAGGATAAGAAGGAAGCCCTTGACGCCATTGAAGGCGCCACGGGTTTCATTCGTTTCCAGATGTGCAAGAGGATCAACTTAAGACTTGCTCCCGAGCTTCACTTCAAGATAGACAATACTCTTGATGAAGCAGCCAGAATGGATGCGATCATCGATAAGGTCAAGGCTGAAGACAAGGCAAGAAGGGAAGAGCTCGGTCTTCCTGAAGAAGACGAGAGCGAGACAAACGAAGAAGGATAACTTCATGAAAGAGCGTTATTGCGAAGGTGCTTCCAGAATGGCGAAGCTCATTCTGGAGAAAGCTGAAGATCTTAAGAAGACAGACGGAGCTGCTCTTGTGTTCCCGCACAGGAGCGTTGACGGTGACTGCATAGGATCATCCTGTGCAGTGACGTCCGTACTTAGAATGCTTGGAGTAAATGCATGGGTCTGCATGCCTGAGGAACTTCCCGATAATATGGATTTTCTTAAGGTTGAGGATCTGTTGTTCTATCCGCCCGAGGGCTTTGCCGAAGGTGATCTGATGGTTAAAGGAAAGCATTATGATCTTGCTTTCTCTGTTGACTGTTCTGAAGGTCACCGTATGGGTGATGAGAACTGTAAGATCTTCGAGATCTACGATGAAGCCCTCGACATCGATCACCATGAAGTATCACATCTGTCATCTGAGATGAAGTGGATCGATCCCGGTTCTTCATCTGCATGCGAGATGGTCTGGTATACGGTTCTTAAGATAAGCGAGCTTATGGGTAAGACTGTCAATGAGATCGTTGACGTAAGAACCGCTAAGTGCATCATGGCCGGAATCGTTACAGATACCGGAAGATTTACTTATTCGAATACAAAGCCTGAGACACTTGAAGCTGCAGGTGCACTCATGGAACTCGGCGGCGATATAACAGAAGTCTGCTACAACCTGTTCGATCTTAAGACGCCTGAGGAGTTTGCCATATCTAATGCCGCATGCTCTCAGGCAAGATTCTGCTGTGACGGCAAACTTGCGATAGCAGCAGTTACTGCTGATATGTTTAAGCAGTACAACGCACGTCACGATGCGCTCGCAGGTGTAGTTGAGAAGCTTCGCGATGTCGGCGGAGTTGAGTTCTCATGCGTGTTAAGAGAAGTAGGCGACAATACTATAAGAGCGAACTTAAGATCTAAGACTGACTTCGACTGTTCTGAGTTTGCCGAGAAATACGGCGGCGGCGGACATAAGCGCGCTGCAGGCTTTAACGTTACAGGCAAGGATATCAATGACCTTGCAGATGAGATCGTAAGAGAGGCTTCTAAGTTTCTATGATCCCTGACGGCATCATCCTTCTCGACAAGAAGAAGGGCATCACATCGATGGCTTCGGATAACTTCATTAAGAAGCTTGCGGGCACACGCAAGGTAGGTCACAGCGGTACTCTGGATCCTTTCGCGACGGGTCTGCTTCCTATCTTTACGGGCAAGGCCCTTAAGGTCATGCGCTACACGGACGACTACGATAAAGCATACGACTGCACTTGTGTATTCGGTGTGAGCACGACCACGATGGATCCGGAAGGAGAAGTGGTCGAGACGAAGACTCTCACGGGTTCCGATGAAGAGTTTGAGAGTATCCGTAAAGCTTTCGAGAAACTGTCTCATATTACTGAGCAGGTCCCGCCGGTGTTCTCCGCTAAGAAGATAGACGGACAGAAAGCTTACGATCTTGCACGTAAGGGAGTTGAGGTTCAGATGCCTTCACACCCCGTGAAGATATATTCTCTTAATATCAACGACATGCGCTACGAAGACGGCAAGATCTATACCGACCTAAGCATCGCGTGCTCGAAGGGAACATACATAAGGTCCATCTGCGACGACGCGGGTAAGATCACGGGCTACCATGCACATGCACTTACATTAAGACGCACCAAGGCAGGCCCGTTTGACGTTAAGGATGCGTATACGGAAGAGCAGCTTTCTGCTATGGCGGAGGCTAATGACTACAGCTTCATCGTACCGCGCGAAAAGGCGATGGACAGCATGCACAGGATTGAGCTTTCTTCATCGCAGTATAAAGAAGTAAAGCTTGGAAAGAAGATATCTTCTGAAGTCTTCGCTTCACTTGAAGATGGAATGCGTGTAGCAGCTTTCCACGATGGAGAGCTTACTGCCGTAATGTACAGGGATAACGATATTATGCGTATAGAAAGGATGCTCGCAGTTGATTAATACGATAACGACCATCTGCTATCTTGATACACTGCCTTACCTTCATAAGGGAAGGGCTGTGGCTTTGGGTTTCTTCGACGGAATCCATATGGGCCACCAGCAGATAATCAGGCAGACAGTAAAGACTGCGGCTCTTGAAGGTCTCACTTCTACAGTGATGACGTTTATAAACTTCAACAAGACAGACAACGGTGTTCTTACTACACTCGAAGAAAAACGTGAGCTGCTGTCAGCGCTCGGTGTGGGAGAATTGCTTGTGCTTGATTTCGCGCAGGTAAAGGACATGCCTGCAGAAGGCTTTCTTAACGAGATTATTCTCATGAAGCTCTCTGCAAGAGCGATACTTGCGGGTACCGACTACAGGTTCGGCAAGATGGCTTCCGGAGATGCTGAACTTCTTAAGAAGTTTGGCCTCGAGAAGGGAATAGAGGTCTCTATCTTCGAGGACAAGCTCTACGGCAGTGAGAGCAGGCGCCTCTCTTCCACGTGGCTTCGCGAGGCTGCAGGGGAAGGTGACGTTGAACTTTATGCCAAGCTTTGCGGAGGAAAGTGCTTCTCTTATTCAGGAATGGTTGTTCACGGAAGACAGCTTGGAAGGCAGCTCGGATTTCCTACAGCAAACCTTCTTATTCCTGAGGATAAGTTTAAGGTTCGCCGAGGCGTTTATGTGTCGTGCGTGCACCTAGGTTCGAAGAAACTTTACGGCGTCACGAATGTCGGATTAAGGCCCACGGTCAATGATTCTGAAGATGCGGAGACTGCCGAGACTTATATCTTTGATTTTGATGAGGATATCTACGGCGCAAGGATCAAGGTGGAGCTTTTAAGCTTCGTAAGACCTGAGTGCAGATTCTCTTCGACGGATGAGCTGGCGTCGCAGGTTGAACAAGATAAGCAAACTGCAAAGACATGGCTTACAAAAAATGGTAAAATCTCCCCGTATAACGAGGTATAAATATGTGTGAAGTTCGTTTTCCTTTTATAGGCATTACGGTGCAGGTGGATCCTGTAGCATTTAGGATAGGTACTTTTGAGGTTTACTGGTATGGCATTCTTATCGCTGCTGCGATGATCCTGTGCGGTCTTTTGGCAGTTAAGCAGGCTAAGGTCAACAAGTTCTCCGAAGACCTTGTCTACGACGTTCTGCTCGTAGCGCTTCCGTCTGCCATAATCGGTGCGAGACTTTACTATGTTGCTTGTGAGTGGTCTTACTACTCTCAGGATATAAGAAGAATATTCGATACAAGATCCGGCGGACTTGCTGTCTACGGCGGTATCCTCGGTGCCGTTCTCGGAACATATATTATGTGCAGGATCCGTAAGCTGCCTATCTCTACGGTTCTTGATTACTGCATCATCTATATCCCTCTCGGACAGGCTATCGGCCGTTGGGGTAACTTCTTCAATCAGGAAGCATTCGGTACAACGACAACTCTGCCCTGGGGTATGACATCCCAGAGAATCTCGAGCTATCTTGCTCAGTATTGTCCTGACCTCGATCCTTCGATGCCCGTGCATCCGACATTCCTTTACGAGTCTTTATGCACGACGGCTATCTTCTTCGTATTGCTCCTTGCAGTACGTCCTAACAGCACACACAGATTCGAGACAACAAGCGTATACATGATCCTCTATGGAATCTGCAGATTCTTCATCGAGGGACTTCGCACTGATTCTCTTTACATCGGATCTACTAATATCAGAACATCACAGCTCCTGTCACTGATCCTTGTCTTTGCAGGACTTACGATAATCCTTGTCTCACATCTTAAGGATTGGGACAGGATCGCACTTCCGGAGAATGCATTCTCCCGCAAGCCTGAGGCAGCAGCTAAGAAGTAAGCTAAGAGGCAAACGATGCCCGGAAAATCAGGTATAGAAAAACTTCGCAATACGCAGTATTTCCGTAAGGTCGACTACTACCTCATAGTGCCGATCTTTCTTATCACGGTCATAGGTATCTACGTTCTTAACCAGGTTCTTAAAGACGGTTATGAAGCATATCCGAACAATCTGTACAGACAGGCTGCAGCCGCTGTCATCGGAATGGCGATCGCAGCTTTCCTGTGCGTCATGGATACGCAGATTCTTCGAGCCTTCGGTTGGGCGATATACGGAGGCGCGCTTTTTCTGTTGATACTCGTTCCTATAGACGGTTACGACCTGACGTGGAAATGGGGCGCTGACTCCTGGCTTAATCTTCCTGTCATCGGTAATGTACAGCCGTCAGAGCTTATGAAGATAGGTCTCGCGATGGCTGCGGCAGATATATTCGAGAGGATACATGAGAAGAAAGTATCGATGCTGAAGGGAATGGGACTTCTGGCACTTACTTATGGTCCGCCGATGCTCCTTATCCTTAATCAGCCTGATACAGGTACGGCGATGGTTATTATGTTCTCATTCGCATGTATCGTCTTTGTATGGGGAATGAAGTACAGATACTTCCTTCTGTCTGCTTCAGGTATCATCGTTATCGGTCTGCCTCTGGCGTGGAACTTCTATCTTAAGGACTTCCAGAAGAAGAGAATTCTCTCACTCGTATTCGAAGGAACGAGCCCTGAGTCAGAGTGGAACCTCGTCCAGTCCAAGGCGGCTATCGCGTCAGGCGGTCTGTCAGGCAACCATACAGGTATCCTTGTAACGGTTCCCGTTAAAGAGAGTGACTTTATCTTCTCTGCGACTTCGGAGCACTTGGGCTTTATCGGAACGACAGCGATAATACTGCTTGCGTTCTTCTTCCTTTGCCGCTGTCTGTTTGTCGCATCAAGGGCATCGCGTCCTGCTTATTCGTATATGATCGTAGGTCTTACGGCTTCGTTTGCTTTCCACTATATAGAGAATATGGGTATGGCCGTAGGACTTCTTCCTATCACAGGTATCCCGCTTCCTTTCGTAAGTTACGGTGGTACCGCCATGCTCGTTAACTACATCTCGTTCGGAATTATTCTTAATATCTCCATGGAATTGAAGGATTCTTAAGAAGGATGATTATGCCTTCTCGGTGTTGTTTTAAGTTCGGTATTGCACAATGAATAATACTGTGTTATATTCAGAACCGTAGGGAAGACCCACACAAATATCAAGAACAGGGGGATAGATATGAACAATCAGTTCAAAAAAGGTGTACTTGATTTGTGTGTGCTTACTATCTTGGCGAAAGGTGACAGCTACGGCTATGACGTAGCTGACACTCTTTCCGGGAAAATCCAGATGTCAGACGGAACGGTATATCCGATTTTACGAAAACTCGCGGCTGACGGTTACGTAAGCACGTATCTCAAGGAGTCACAGAACGGACCTCCGCGCAAGTATTATCACTTGACGGATCTCGGGCAGAAGAAACTGACTGAGGACAAACAGGAATGGGATGAGTTTACCAAAGCGGTAAAAGGAATATTGGAGGATGAGGACAAATGACAAAGAAGGAATATCTTGACAAGCTCGCCAAGGAGCTCGGCTCGATGTCTTATAGCGATGTCAAAGACATACTGAGCGATATCGACAATCACTTCGAGGAGAGTAAGATCGCAGGCAAGACTGAAGAGGAAGCCGCAGCGCAGTTGGGTGATCCTTCCGAACTCGCAGCTGAATATAAGGAAGGAATGACACTTCCTACTATCCTTAAGAAGAAAGAGCAGAAGGCTAATGCACCTAAGGCAGAAGAGCCTACTTCACAGACTGTAGCATTCGTGATCCTCATCACATTGTTCGTAGCAATTCCTACATGGGTCACACTCTTCGGCATTATACTCGTGATCACATTGATTGAACTGTTCGCAGCAGCCGGTGCTCTCGGATTGCTTTGCACATGCTGGTTCTATGGTCCGTTCCTTGCATCAGGATTGTTGCTCGGACTGACACTGCTGTTCTTCTCAGTATTCGGATATGCAGTTACATTCTTCTCCATCAAGTACTTCGTTGTAGCTACAAAGTGGTACATCGATGCTATGAAGAAAGTTTGGAAGAACGGAATCTAAGGGAGGGACACAGAAATGAAGAAATCAGAGATCAAACTTATTATCGTTGGAATTGCTTCACTGGTCATCTCCGTGCTTTTGGCGATCGCAACAGTTATCGTATTCATAACCAATGTCGGTATGGCTACTGACTTAAGCAAGCTCGAGGCAGGCTTTGATTCTATCGGTGAGACGATCGAGAGCATGGCCAATGAGTTCGACAATATCGGAAGCGAGATGAATTCTATCGGCGAAGACCTGGACAATCTTGATATCGAGATTCCCGACATCGACGTAGACTACTGACAGATTTAACCGATTGTTTACGATATGTAAAAGAAGCGTTTAACGTATTTATTTTAAAATAGGGCAGGTTCAAGACCTGCTCTATTTTTATTTGTGGGGAATCGCTGGCCTTGACCATGTTGGGGGAAGATCCTTTCGCAGACAAGATCATTATTGATCTTGTTTCTGCGGGGATCGATACAACTTGGAGGAATATGCAATGAAGCAGTTTGACTATATCATCAAGGATCCGTCCGGAATCCATGCAGATCCTGCGGTAATGCTCGGGAAGAAGGCAAGAGAATTCGGCGGTACTTCCATCACTGTATCGAAGGGCGAGAACAGTGCACTCGCGACAAAGCTTATGGCACTCATTGGGCTCGGTGCACAGTGTGGTGATATGGTAACCGTTACTGTTGAGGGCGAACAGGAGGATGCTGCTTATAAAGCCATAGAAGAATTTATGGTGGAGAACATGTAGTTTATTCTTACAAAATTACCCATATTCTGAGGATAAAGGACCGTATCGTAACGGTCCTTTATGTTATACTTAATCGTCAAAAAGTTTTAATAGGAGACAGGATATGGGAGAGATGATCTTAAAGGCCTCCGGGCTTTGTAAGAATTACGGCAAGAAGCCCGTTCTTCACGATGTTGATCTCACGATTAATAAGGGTGATATCTACGGCCTAGTAGGTAAGAACGGCGCAGGAAAGACGACCATCATGCGTATCATGACAGGTCTTCAGCATCCGACGAGCGGAAAGATGGAGTTCTTCTTTGACAGAGAAAGACTCGGTTCTGTCGGTGCACTTGTTGAGCTTCCTTCCATATATGCCAACAAGTCCGCTGAAGAGAATATAAAGTTCCAGTATCTTAACTTAGGTCTTAAGTTTGACGATTCCATACATGAGATATTAAAGCTCGTAGGTCTCGACAACACGGGAAATAAGCCTGCCGGCAAGTTCTCACTCGGTATGCGTCAGAGACTCGGCATCGCCATGGCAATGGTAGGAGACCCGGAAGTACTCGTTCTTGATGAGCCCATTAACGGTCTCGACCCTCAGGGTATCATCGGCGTACGTGACCTGCTCCTGCGTCTTAACCGCGAGAAGGGTATCACGATCATCATCTCAAGCCACATTCTTTCTGAGCTTTCCAAGCTTGCTACAAGATATGCTTTTATCGACGGCGGAAGGATCGTAAAGGAGTGTTCTGAGTATGATATCGAGCACGCAGGCGAGAAGCTCATGATCATATCCGTTGATAAGCCCGCTGAGTATGCGGCAGCTCTTAATACAAAAGGTTATAAGGCAGAGACCGTATCTACACCTAATAAGGTAACTATCCACGGTGAAGTTGACATCACAGAAGTTGTTATCCTTGCAAAGGATGAGGGTATCAAGATAACAGACCTTAGAACTGTCGAGACAGACCTCGAGGAATTCTATGTCGGAATCGTCGGAGGTAAGAAGGAATGATTGAGTTATTAAGGTTTGAATACTACAGATTATTTAAGAGCAAGGTCGTATGGCTTCTCGTGGCATTTGCTGCATTAGTTCCTATCCTTGCGGCTGCAGGTATGCAGTTCATATTGGTTGAGCTTGGCACTGACGGTGAGATTGATGAGATCATCGAGAGCGTAAGTCAGGTCAGATTCTTTACATGGTACTGTATCTCTTACTTCTATGAGAGACTACCTCTTGTACTCGCTTTGTTTGTTCCTTTGTTTATCGGAAGAGATTATAAGGACGGCGTTATCAGAAATAAGCTTATCTCAGGTCACACCAGAATGGAGATCTTTGCTTCAACGATCATCGTACAGGCATCTTTGGCTGTAGTCCTCAGTGTTATCTATGTTCTTGTAGGTATTGTTGCAATGGCTTGCACAAGCTTCGGAGTTGATCTTAACAGGGGAGAGATGTTTGGAAGAGCATTCACGCTCCTTCTGTCCCTGGTAGCAACTACAGTACTGTTCGCAGTAATCTCACTTCTTATCAAGAGCCGTGCAGGTACAGTCGTTATCTGTATCGCTTTCGTATTCTCATTCGGTATGTTCTCCTTGCTGTCGACAAACTTTGCTTACAGCAGCAAGATGGTCCATGAATATGTTTCTATCTATAATGAGAAGATCGAAGAGACTCCGGTGCAGGGAGGCTATGACAGCTTCTACTATGGTGCACAGGAGGAGGTTAAGGAATCTGATTATCTTAATGTCGGATGGTATATCGGTCATCCTATCTTCCTTACGACTAATGCGAGTCTCGGCGATGAGTTCGTAGGCAACCTCACAGGCGGCCTTTCTCTTATGGGTGACAGCATGTTTGAGTATCCCAAGAAGATCTCAAGACTCGGATACCTCAACAACCTTACATATTCGCTGTTTACAGGTAATTACGGAGCGTTTACGATGGACTTCGAAGATATCGACGGAGCTTATGTAAGCTACACAGAAGCCGAGATCGTATATAACATTAAGTCCATTGTCTGGATCATGATCTACTTCGGCGGAGGTTACGCACTTTTCAGAAAGAAGAACATTTTCTGATAAAGTTCTTGACTTTAGATAATTCTGCTTTAAAATGTAATGTGCACTTTAATGCCGTACTATGCCCTTTTGAGGGCAGAAGGCATTCGGGATGCACGAGAACTACAGGTAAAGGCGGATAGTAATGGCTACTGATCAAGGCATATGCAAGAACTGCGGATCTCTTATAGTTTTTGACTCAAGGGACGAGCAGTGTGAGTGCGTATTTTGTCACTGTGTTTTTCCTTCGGCTGAAGCTATAGAGATCTTCAATAATCCCGAGGGCAGGGAATTCCCCAACGAGAAGTATGAACCGAACACAGGTGCCGTAAAGCATAACGTAACAAAGGTTTATTCCACGGAAAGTCTCGAGAAGTCCATCGCAAGAGAAGAGATGCGTAAGGCTAACAGCGACGGACCTAAGACAAACGAGTTCGAAGTACAGGCTAAGGACGTCAAGGCTCCGAAGAAGCTGGTTATCGGCATCATCGCAGCTTTCATCGTTATCGTAGCTGTTGTGCTTGCGATCTCTTTCCCTATGTATAAGGACAGAACAGCTTTAAGAGCTGATATCGAAGCTGATATCGGACAGGTCTTCGATGGTATCGCTACGGTTGATACAACATCGGATGAAGAAGGTAAATACTATAATGGCTTCTCAGTCTTCGGACAAACGTGCCAGTATCTTAATGTGGTAACGACAGAAAGCTTAGAAGATGAAGACGCGCAGGCCATTTTCGAGAATTATTGTGCCCTTAGGGCAGAGAAGATCGCAGACGGAAGCGGTGACAGCTACGACGGTGTGCAGGCAAAGATCTACTGCGCCGGCGGTTACTACACTGTTACGGGTGCGAATGGCGAAGTGAACGTTGAGTTCACGGAAGATGCAGAAGCGGAGGGTTAAGACTACGGCTACTAAGAAGGCAGCAACGGCAGCGAAGAAGACTGCCGCCAAGAAGACAACCGGAACAACTAAGAAGACAACAACCAAGACTGCAGCCAAGACATCCACAAAGTCTTCTGCAAAGAAGCCCGCTGCTAAGACAGCTTCTAAGACTGCTTCGAAGGCGTCTGCAAAGACATCTTCCAAGAAGGCTGCCCCTGCGAAAAAGGCAGCTCCTGCAAAGAAGGCTGCTCCCGCTAAGAAGACTGCAGCAAAGACAACAACGAAGACAGCTTCCAAGAAAGCTGCTCCCGCTAAGAAGGCTGCACCTGCAAAGAAGGCAGCTCCTGCTAAGAAGACTGCTGCAAAGACAACAGCAAAGAAGCCCGCTGCTAAGACAGCTACTAAGGCTGCTCCTAAGGCAGCTGCAAAGAAGCCCGCTGCAAAGACAGCGAAGACTACATCCAAGAAGGCTGCTGAGAAGAAGCCTGCTAATAAGAGTGCAGCAAAGTCAACATCCAAGGCTGCTGCTAAGACAACAAAGACAACAACTAAGACAACCGCTAAGGCAAAGGCTGAGACCAAGCCTGCTTCCAAGAAGGCTGAGACTTCAAAGAAAGCTGAACCTAAGACTAAGGTAAAGGCTTCTGAGAAGACAGTTTCTAAGAAGGCAGCCAAGACGGAACCCGTTTCCGAGCCCGCACCCAAGGCGGAGAAGAAGTCCAAAAAATCTAAGAAAGAAGAGAAAACCTCAGTGACAGAAAACGTTAAGACTGAGGCAGTTGATACAACTGAGATCACAGAGGACATCAGCGCTATCATCGCTCAGCTCAAGCTCATGGCTTCGGGCAGAGATAAGTCAATCACAGAGGGTGAATTCGACCTTCTCATGATGGAGAAGGAAGTAACTCCCGAACAGACAGAAGTTATCCTTGCTAAGCTTGCAACGATGAAGATCAAGATCGTTCCTGATACGGACGAAGATGATGAGGATGCAGGTGATGATGCATCTGTTTCTGCAAGCGAAGAAATCAATGTTGATGACTCCGTTCGTATGTATCTTAAGGAAATCGGTAAGATCCCGTTGCTTAATGCAGAGCAGGAAAGAGAGCTTGCCCAGAAGATGCAGGACGGTGATAAGGATGCTAAGGATACACTCGTTGAGTCCAACCTGCGTCTTGTTGTATCTATTGCCAAGAAATACATGAACAGAGGCTTGAGCCTGCTCGATCTTATCCAGGAGGGTAATATCGGTCTTATCAAGGCAGTTGATAAGTTCGACTATTCGAAGGGATTCAAGTTCTCCACATACGCTACATGGTGGATCAGACAGGCTATTACAAGAGCCATCGCTGACCAGGCAAGAACTATCAGAATTCCTGTACACATGGTTGAGACAATCAACAAGCTTACACGTGTACAGCGTCAGCTCATTCAGGACCTCGGCAGAGAGCCTACTATCGATGAGCTTGCTGAGAAGATGAACATGCCTGTTGATAAGATCCGTGATATCCAGAGAATCTCTCAGGATCCTGTATCCATCGATAAGCCTGTCGGTGAGGAGGAAGATTCACATCTTGTTGACTTCATTCCTTCTGATGAATATGTATCACCTGATGACGAAGTATCAAGAGAGCTTCTTAAGGAAGACCTCATTAAGGTACTCGATCTTCTTACAGAGCGAGAGGCTAAGGTTATCAGATTGAGATTCGGTCTTGATGACGATAAGCAGAGAACACTCGAAGAGGTCGGAAGAAGTCTCGGAGTTACACGTGAGAGAATAAGACAGATCGAGGCTAAGTCTATAAGAAAGCTCGGAAGATCTTCTTATGCTAAGCGCCTCGAGGGTTATACAGACTAAGGTCTGTCTATGTCCCCGAGCCGTCACAGCGCTTCATTCTATAAAGGTTTTTATTCAGACAACGCTTTGGACTTCTCAAAGCGTTCGTCTTTTGACCGCGATGTTATGCTCGAGAGAGTATATCCCAGACGACTTATCCTTCCGATGCGTCAGCATTACGGAGATGAGTGTGTCCCGGTCGTAAAACCCGGAGAACCAGTAACTATCGGCCAGTGTATCGGAGCTCCGGCTCCTGGTACAATGGCCGTTCCTGTTCACTGCGGAATCTCGGGTGTTGTAACGGATATTAAGCCGATAATCCTTCCTGATGCATCGACTTGCCGTGCAGTTTTCATCGAAGGTGACAGAAAGAGAACCTTCCATCCTTCAGTAAGACCCCGTAACAATGTAAACGTAAGTGCATCCACTGTAATGGGTATTGTTCGCGACGCGGGCATTGTCGGCATGGGCGGTGAGGGTATACCTACTATCGTTAAGCTTAACCGCGCCAGAAGGTTCAAGGTAAAGGAACTTCTTATCAACTGCCTTCAGAGTGAACCTTATGCTGATTCGGATTATCTCCTTCTTTGTGAGTATGCAGATCATGTGATCATGGGTGCGGTAGCTCTTGCAGGTGCATGCGGCGTGCGTATCATCAACATCCTTATATCCAAGGACAGAAAGAGTGAGATACAGGCATTGCGCGGTGCGATGGAAAGAACGTTCAATAAGTATTCGGGTTATGCTTTTAACTTCATCTACCTTAAGCCCAGATACCCTCAGGGCTACTACAGACTTGTAGCGCGTTCACTCTATAACGTTAATCTTGATGAGGGCGAGTGCCTTGAAGGAAGATGCCGTGCAGTTATGTTCAACTGCTCTACCGTATATGCCTGCTGGTGTGCGATCGCTGAAAGTATGCCGCTTTGCTCGAGAGTAGTCAGCATAAGTGATGAAGACGGATTGCTTCGTAATGTCATAGCTCCTATAGGAACGCCTGTGTCGGAGATTTTCGACAGCGTAAACGGTATCTCGAGTACGACGAAGACTGTAATCTGGGGTAACTGCTTTACAGGCATACACACAGAAACGCCGGACACGACGCCGATACTTAAGACTACTTCAGGTATCTGCCTTATAACGCATATTCAGGATGCTACTGCGCCTTGTACAGGATGCGGTAGGTGTTACGATGTTTGTCCCATGGGGCTCGAGCCTGACAAGCTTTATAAGCTTATCTCGGGCGGACACGATAAAGAAGCAGAAAGGTTCTATGCTGCAAGATGCATTGACTGTGCAGCATGTTCTTACATATGTCCTTCGAATATCGATCTTAGCAGTGCTATCGGAGGTTTTGCTGCGGCAAGTAGAAGAAAGGGAAGATACCCGTATAATGCTGTCGGTGACAGACAGTGGGTAGATGATATCTCGCTTCTTTCTGCGGAGCCTGTTAAGACTTCGGAGAGCCGTCATGAAGAGCGTGATTCGCTTACGCTTCCTTTCGAGGGGTGGGGTTCAGAATGAGTCTAAAGCACATGGCCCCGTTTATTCATACTCCGATGAATGATTCGTACATGCAGATGGTACGTCTTATATCGCTTATCCCTGTTATGTCCGTAGCGGTTATCTTCTACGGGCTTCGCGCGGCGCTTCTCATATTGTTCTGCGCGGGTGTATTCGCGATCTCTGATGATATATGTACGAGACTAAGAGAGAACAGACATGACAGTTATCTAAGCTCGTTGTTCTACGGATGCGCATTCGCATTGTTGCTGCCGCCCGATACGCCTTTGTATATCGCGCTTTTGGGCTCGCTGTTCGGATCTGTCGTCATAAGGCAGCTTGCAGGAGGAAGAGGATCTGCTCTCATTCATCCTTCTTGTGCAGCAAGGCTCTTCGTAAGGATAGTTTTCCCTGCAAATGAGGCAGCGTTGGCAATCCCGGGCAAGGACAGATTCGCGCTCGAAAGCCTCATCTTCGGCTCCGACGGAATGTCTTCCGTTAACCTTCACGAGTATTATCCTGCCGAGATCCTGATGGGAAGATACCCTTCCTTCCTCGGCACTGCGTGTGCACTCATGATGGTCGTAGGTCTTGTGTATCTCATCGCGAAAAGGGTATATAAGTTCTACATTCCCGTCGCGTATATATCTATGCTTTCTGTACTCCTTCTTATCGGAAACGTGTACCTTGAAGGAAGCAGCATACAGATGTTTATAGGCACCACTGGAGTTATGTTCACGGCAGCATATCTTCTTTGTGATGATGAGACCATAAAGCAGTTTGGTCCTATTGCCATCGTGCAGGCATTCATATGTGCAGCGTTGACGTTCCTGCTGTCATTTAAGACTTCAGGTGTTGATCTTATAGTTGTTCCTGTGATCTTTACAGGACTTCTTACAGGTATCTTCGAATATGCAGACAAGGTCTTAAGAACGACCTGGGAGGAGAGGCTTCATGCTAAACCGTAAGAGCATCATGCATTTTACGATCGAAGCTGCTCTTCTTGCCATAGGAAGTGTTCTTCTTGTTATGTTCGGATTCTTCGCTACGAACAGTTCAGAGTATGCTCGTGTGCAGAACAGTTATATACAGGATTTTTCTTCTGTTCTTGACGCATCTTACTATGAGATGATAGACAGTCCTCTGATCGACGGATACGAAGGCGTCAATGCCGTATATGAAGGCCATGAGGCTGACGGCAGCCGAGCAGGCTTCGTTATCGAAGTGGAGATAACAGATCATGCGACAGGACAGCCTCTTACGCTGCTTGTAGGTATTGATGATAATACGGCTCAGCTTACAGGCCTTATGAGGTCTCCTAATGATGATCACAGTTCATCAATCACTGATGAGCAGATTGCAGTCATACTCGGACAGACTTACAACAGACAGATCCCTGTGGCTTATGGAGCACATGTTGAAGATCTCGAGATGGAAGCAAATGAGCAGATCAGACTTGAAGGTCTTAATGACGGAGTCTATTATGCTCAGACTTTGTCAGCTGACAGATCGGGTTATATCGATTATGTGGAGATGAGTATAGAGAACGGCATTATTACGATGGTGCAGTGGGATGCTTTCAACACTGACATGAATATCAAGAACCGCCGTGAGTCTTCACTCGACGGTGTATATGAAGTATCAGGTCTGAACTGGGCTTCACAGTCTTATATCCTTTGCCACGCGCTTATGGATGTACAGAATCCTGATATGCTCGCGATGAAGTCGGACGGTACGACGGATATTATAGATGGCGTTACAGTAAATATCAGAACGTTCATAGAACTGTGCGTAGAGTGCATAGAGAATTCCCGTGCGGGCTTTGATAAAGAGATGTATCTTGCAGGTCTGCAGGAGATCGTTGACGGTCTGTTTGAAGGCGACTTCGAGAGCCTCGGTGTGGTTAATGACGACGGTTATATCGTATTCTCTTTTGACGGTTATCCCGGAGCTTTTATGGCACCTGATGGATCTCAGATGAATGTGCGTCAGAGAATAACGGGAGATATGGCGGACTATTCCGACTTCGATTCTTCATCTGCAGACGGCGGTGAGGACTTGGTCGGAGGTGTTCGTAATAATGAAGACGGTGTAAGGTCTTCGGAACTTACTTATGATGCTGACAGTATTGACGGACTTCCTATGTCAGAAATCACGACTTTCATTGACGGCATTGAAGGTCAGCCTCAGGTCAGCACCGACATTATAAGTGCGATCAACGACGCTTATAAATTCTTGAAAGATTACCTTAACTGGATGGCGTAATATGAGCATGATAGATACATCAGACAAGTCTTTTAATAAATCGCCGTTTAACGACTTGAGCAGGGATAACCGTATCCCGCAGAACCCCTTTGACGGAATTCATCTCAAGTCGGAGTCTTTGGGCGACAAGCTGTCTACGCGTGCTGCCATCTTTACAGCATTCATGATGATCGCGGTATGTCTAATGTTGCCGTCGTTTACGGGTGACAAGAATGCGTTTGCTATAGCGTACCTGTGGGTAATAGGTGCCTGTGCTGTATATGTTCTTTTGTGGAGTGCAGTGATGAGGGTTTTCGAGAGCCCGGATATGATGCCCGTGTCCATCGTGGTAAACCTTATACCTGCGGCCTTACTGAGTATATTCCTTGGAGATAAGCTGCCGCTTGCAGGTCTTGTTTTCCTTGGTGCAGGCCTTACGGCTTTGACGCTCGAGGCTGCTGACGAGAAGGACCGCAAGGCGGGGAAGAAGAAAGAGAAGTTTACAGGTATCGATTTTCTTAGCGGCGAGGTCGTTAAGTATACCGAGTTTATAAAAGCTGACGTTACAGGTGAGGTGCTGATCCCGGCTCTGTGTGCAGTGTTTGCTTCGACAGCCGGAGTGGGATTCTCAGAGCTTTTCGCTTATTACTCGCATGCCTCGGGTAAGAGCTTAAGGGTTATCATCAGTGCTCTTGTGCTTATGCTGATGTCTTTGGTTATCAGCAAGATCCGTGGCAAGGAATACCTGTTCTCTTCAAGTGAGATGAGCGATGCAGCCATTCTTCCCATGACGACTTATAAGCATGTAAGAAGCTTTGTATTAAGAAGAGGACGTTTCTTTGTAAGTATCGTTCTTATCGGTGCCGGATGCATCCTGTCGGATTATCTCAATGTAAGATTTGTACTCGGAATGCCTTTTATGAAGCATATCCTGTGTGCACTTCTTGTGTTCGCGTTCGCGTTTATCAGAGGAAGACAGTCGAAGCACCGCATTCAGTTCGCGACTGAGCTTGCTGTTATCTATTCTGTAAGCGTGACTTTGATATTCAGCATAGGTGACCTCGTGTTGGTGTCTTTGCTCGCGACGATCGCGGACGTTGTTATTACTGCCATGATGTACACTCGTAACCGCCGCCTTATCATGTCCAGAAGAAGCCGTTATGTCGCAGGTATGCCTGTCGAGCTTATGACGGTAGCAGTGATCTTTATGGCGGTAGAAGTTGTTATGGCTTATTGGGGGATAGTGCTGTGAGTCGATCAAGAGTTGATAAGGCTGTAAGCGGATTAATGATATTCAGGTATGTCTTTATTCTTGCGGCATGTGTGTTAGTAGGTTTTATTCCCGCTATTATGAACAGGGTTCGAGTCGAGAAGGTTCGCGCGAATCTTCATGCTGTTTATCCTAATGCCGAGTTTACTGAGGTTACTTGTACCAAATACAATGGAAGCAGCCAGTATATGGTCCACATAACGGATGCTGCAGGCAATCAGGCATCGGGCTTTGCCAATTCTGACGGAAGTATGGCCAATGATACATATGCCTGTTACTACTATGCTGATGATGTCGTCGAGTATTTCAATAACGGAATTAGTGTAGAAGACTTCGCAGGTGTTGGTATATCTGTGGATGCGGTCAGCTATAATAATCTTCGTTATGAGGACACTTCTTTATGCACTTCGTTCGAGGCTTATCTTGATCCCAATACGCTGGTTCATAACGACGGCTTCTCATCCCAACATGTGTATATATCAGTACGAATCGTCGGCTGTGATGATGCGCAGTCTTTGTGTGAAACTATATCGGATCGCATGACTGAGCAGGGCGTTATGCTTAATGTGCATTTTGAAGGCGCTAACGGTGAGTATCTCGGGACTTACGAGACTGACGATTAGACAAGGGGTAAGTCTTTTGTGATATAATCCTTGTCGTGCTTAAAAGTTTGCGTAGCTCAGCTGGATAGAGCGACCGCCTCCTAAGCGGTAGGCCAGCGGTTCGAATCCGCTCGCGAACACCATCAATGAGGAGTCAGAGTAATCTGGCTCCTTTCGTTTATTCATAAATGAATAAAGACTATAATAATAAAATGCAGACCGATAAGAAATACTTGTTTGAACAGGAACGTCCGGGTAAGGCGCTCGCGATAATGGCGTTGCCGACGATCATTAGCCAGATGATCGTTCTTCTGTATAATCTTGCCGATACTTGGTATATCGGACGCACCAACGACCCTGATATGGTCGGAGCGTCCACGCTTGCTGTTACACTCTATCTTGCTGTCGTAGCTCTGTCTAACGTCTTCGGTGTCGGTGGCGGAACGCTGATGGCAAGACTTGAAGGTGAGAAGAAGACTGACGAGGCCCGTAAGGTCGCATCCTACAGTGTGGCGATTGCAGCACTAAGCACACTGGTCTTCTCATTGCTTATCCTGTTGTTCATTAACCCTATCCTAAGATTCCTTGGGGCTGATAATGCTACGATCGTTTACGCTAGGCAGTATGTACTTATGACTTCGGTAGCCGGAGGCGTTCCGACAGTCCTTTCCATATGCATGCCACTGCTCATACGTAATGTGGGTTATGCGAGACAGGCAGGCTTCGGCGTCAGCATGGGAAGTCTTCTGAACGTGGCACTCGATCCGTTGTTTATGTTCGTTATCCTCCCTCACGGCAAGGAGGTCTTAGGTGCAGGTATTGCTACCATGCTCTCGAACGTTATATCCATGATCTACTTCATAGTAATGTTTATAAAGCTTAAGGACACGACTGTCCTGTCCATTCCTACGAGAATAGAGAAGATTGGAACTGAAAACATCAAGGCATTGTATTCTGTCGGGTTGCCAGCGGCTCTTTCGATATTCCTCTTTGACGTTGTGACGATAGCTCTTAACAAGATGATAGTCGAGTACGGTAACATCCCGCTTGCTGCCATGGGTATCGTGCTCAAGGTCGAGCGTCTTCCCATGTACATCGGTATCGGCATCGGTCTCGGCATGGTGCCGCTCGTTGCTTATAACTACGGTGCCGGCAATGTGGAGAGAATGAAGGAGATAAGTACGGTGGCAAGAAGAGCAGTCATTATCTCTTCAATAATCTGCACGACGCTGATGGTCGTATTCGCTAGACCGATCATGTGGGAGTTTATCAAGAACGAGGCGACGGTAGGGTACGGAGTTACGTTCCTTAAGGCAAGAGCCCTCGCGATGCCTTTCATGGTCATCGGCAACTTCATCGTCCATTACATGAATGCGGTAGGCAAGGGCAAAGTGTCGTTAGTACTCGCAGTCATAAGGCATCTCGTTCTGATCCTGCCGGTAATGATCGTTATGAACCTCATACTCGGACTTAACGGTCTTGTGTGGTCGCAGCTCATAGCCGACGTGATCAATACGGTAGTCTCGTTTATGATCTTCCGCCATGTTGAGCAAACTATAATGAGGGAAAGGACTTCCGCTATATGAATTACAAAGTTGTAGATAAAGACAGGTATTACCGCAAGGGTGTCTTCGATCACTTTACGATGGACTGCAAGTGTTCGACGTCCATGACAGCGAGGATTGATGTTACGCGCCTCGTTAATCATTCCAAGGCGAACGGCACGAAGTTCTACATTAACTTCCTGTACATCCTCTCGAAGGTGCTTAACTCCCGCGACGACTATAAGATGGGTTATCTGTGGGAAGACGAGGCACTCATCTGCTACGATCAGATCAATCCGATTCAGTACTGTTTCCACGAGGATACAGAGACCTGCACTCCCGTGTATACGACATACTATGAGGACTACAAGACTTTCTACGATAATGCGCTGAAGGATCTTGAAGAAGCCAAGAAGACACGCGAATACAAACTCGACATGCAGGGACACCAGAACTGGTTCGACGCGTCCTACATCTCGTGGCTGTCTTACGATGCACTTAACATCGAGCTTCCTGACGGGTATCTGCATTTTCCTCCGATAGTAAACTGGGGCAGGTACCGCGAAGAGAACGGAAGACTCATGATGCCTGTAAGCGTGCGTCTTAACCACGCTGTCGCGGACGGCTACCTTCTCGCGAACGTATTCCGCCTGCTCGAAAAGGAGATTGCTTCCTTCACTCACGCGACGCTTTATACTGACAGGCTCATCCTAAGAAAGTGGGAGGAAAGCGACGCCGAGAGTATGTACGAGCTTTGCAAGGATCCCGATATCGGTCCCATCGCAGGCTGGCCACCTCATCAGAGTGTGGAGGATAGCAGGAACATAATCAGAAACGCACTTAACGGTGCTGAAGCATATGCCATTTGCCTTAAGGAAGATAACAAGGCGATTGGCTGCATCGAATTGAAGTTATACGGCGGCAATATGAATGACCTCGCGCAGAACTACGATGAGTGCGAGCTTGGCTACTGGCTCGGCAAGCCTTACTGGGGACAGGGAATAATGCCCGAGGCGGGAAGAGAGCTGCTTAGACATGCTTTCGAGGATGTTGAGTTTGAGAAGGTGTGGTGCGGATATTACGATGGCAACAACAAGTCTAAGCGTGTGCAGGAGAAGCTCGGCTTTAAGTTCCAGTGGACCTCAGAAGACGTGGATGTACCGCTCATGCACGAGACGCGCACGGGCCACGTTAACTTAATGACAAAGGAAGATTGGGAAGAGCTTAAGACTCGTTCCTGATAGCCTCGAACAACTCATTGATCATTGTACGCTCGAGGTCTCTTTCAGATCCGATAGAGAACTTATCTAGAGCGGCCAGGGCCTTGTCGGCATACTGCTGTGCAAGGTCTTTATTAAGCATTATGTTAAGAGCATAGAAGCCGAGGACGCGCTGTCCGTTGGCGTCTGTGTCTTTCTCGATGTAAGAGCGAAGCTTGTTGTAGTACATCTGCGCCTTGTCGCGGTTAATGTTATGGCGCGAATAGTAGTACAGCATGTCGTAGTAGTCTATCATCATAGTCGATGAGACGCCTGAGTTAATAACGTAGGGCTCAATCTCATTTACGGCTTCTTCCATCAGTTCATACTGCCTTGTGGCTTCAAGAAAAGCGAAATACATAGGGAAGTACAAAGCCTTCTCTGCCTTGGTGGCATTGGGGTAGGGAAGCTCACTACATGACTTTAAGTCGAGAAGTTCTATCGGGATGCCGCTTCGTATCTTATCCTTGGCAAGCTCCGTGTATCTTAACAGGGAATCTTTCTTGGCGCGGCTTATTGTCCATATCATGATACCGAATCTTGCTACTGCATATATGCAAAGATAGATGCCGAGATAGCGGAGAATCTTATTGTTCGGGATGTAGCAGATAATACCTGCTGCGATGCAGAGAACAACGCCGATGAGGTTGCTTACGATGATATAGGAGTTCTGTTTGTCCCTGTACTGTTCAGGAGGCAGCCCCTCGAGCTTCTTTATATCCCAAAGGGGGAGACAGGTTACGGTAAGCTTGGGAGTGTACTTTATGAAGCGCCACTTCTCGTCGTAATTACGCTCGAGCTTAAATCCGAATACATCCAGAATCCTGATCTTGCTATAGAACATAGGTGCAAGACACACCATAGGGATGAAGAAGAATATGGAACTGATGATGATACCGAGCGTCATGCCCGCGATCAGATGAAGTAAATCGGGACCCATAAAGTGACTCCTTTTTTCTTCTTATGATACTACGATTTCTTCTTTTTTTTCTTCTTTCCTTTACGACCCTGGCCCATGCCTTCGGGGATGGGGTTCTGAAGGACTTCGACGTACTTGTGATTGTGCAGACGGTTGCTAAGTTCGGGCTGCAGCTCGAAGCATGCATCAATCTCAGCGTTCTCGATATCGGGTTTGAATGTACGGCGTGTCTTCTTGCCGAATCTTCTTCTGTTGTATTCTTTCCAGAGTATCAGTGCGGCAAGCTCGATCATGATGACGAGACCCATGATATAGAAGTAGTGCTCTGTGGTCTTAAGCATTGCCATGTCGTAGATAAAGAGTTCTTTGACGGGATATCCCAATGCATCGCGGAAGATACCGTACATCATGTAAATCCAGTAAACGAGCATATAGACCCAGCCGACGATTGTGAGAATGACCTCAATGAGCTTTTTCCACCAGACCTGCTTGGTATCGTACTCGATATGCTTGTCCTTATCTTTACCAACAATCGGGTTCTCGTAGCTACCGTCGATAAGAGGCATGACGGGCTCGTCGCTTGGGGCCTTGCCTGTGATGGCCTGCTCCTTACGCATCAGTACCATAAGTGCATCACGGTCCTCTGCGTCGATACCGATCTTAACTTCGCGGGGCTTTGATTCGAAGATCATGTCCTCGAGCGCTTCGGTATCTATTTCTTCGGCAGGGCCTTCGGTCTTTTCTTTCTTGGTCTGTGTGATGCCTCTGTCAGGACTCTTCCAGGTCGCAAGCTTCTTGTTGGGAAGGATAGCCTTGAAGATGGAGGCGAGAGCTATGAATACATTGATGTACCAGTAAAGAATGGGGTACCAGATGACTGACCATGCGTTGTCGAATATCTTCTCGTCGTATCTGGACTCAAGCCACATCGCTATAAGGAATTGGAACAGGCAGACAAAAGAAAGGAACTGACTCTTCCAGATGTATTCGGTTATGACGTGATGTCCCTGTATCTCCATAGTGATCAGGATGATCGTCAGGATAAGCCAGCATACTGACCAGAAGAAGGAGAGGAGCTGCTCGAGGTATATGGGAGTCATTCTTCTACGCTTCCAGCTCTTGAAGATGTCCCAGTGTCTGAAGATTACTTCGAGTCCGCCTTCGGACCAACGTCTTCTCTGGCGCCACAGTCCCTTGATAGTCTCGGGTACGAGCATCCAGCACAATGCGCGCGGCTCGTAGCGGACATCCCAGAAGTTCTTCTCGAGTTTCCAAGTAACAGCGATGTCCTCGGTCATCATGTCGCGGTCCCAGAAGCCGCACTCCATGAGGGCACGCTTCCTGTAAGCTACGCACACGCCCGATACTGTCATTACCTTGCCCAGGATGCGCTGCGTGCGCTTGATGAGGCTTATGATGCTGGCGTATTCGCACAGCTGGAGTTTTCCGAGGAGGGAACCTCTGTTACGTACGCGGGGATTGCCTGTTACGGCTCCTACACGCTCTCCGTTATGCTTGTTTACGAAATGCGAAACAAGGTATCTTAAAGCATTCTTGTCGAGGTAGGAGTCTGCGTCTACACCTACGAGGATCTCACCCTTGGAGGCAATGAGACCCAGATAGAGTGCGTTTGCCTTGCCGCAGTTCTCCTTGAGGTCTATGACACGGACTCTGTCATACTTTAAAGCGAGGTCTTTAAGGACTTCGGATGTGTCGTCTGAACTTCCGTCGTTTATGAGGATTACTTCATATTCGGGATAGTTAAGGTCTACCATCTCCTTGACGACAGGATAGAGGATCTTGCTCTCGTTATGAGCCGGCATGAGGATGGATACGAAGGGAGTTTTCTCAAGTTGGAGCGCACCTTTACGTTCGTTGGAAAAGTAGAATACCAACGAACCTAAGATCCACATCATACCCATGATGGCGGGATACCAATATACAAAAACTTCCATAGCCCTTAAGGGCAGATTGCTAAACAAGATACGATCCCCCTCGTTTCTTTTGCATATTTTACTCTTATAGATATGAAGGTTCTGTTGACTTAATTAATAAAGAAAGTCAAAGATTTAACATATTTTTTAATAAAAAAGAGTGTTCAGATTTCACTACTTCTTTTTTATGATATTATTTATTCGGTTTTAGGCCGTAAAAATCTGACGGAAAAGGTGCTCATATGAATAAATCGGGTTCGTTCCTCAAGAGTGTTCTTAAGAATCTGGGTTATGCCTTATTGGCATTCATCATCGGATATCCCCATTTTGTATTGGCTTCATATGCCATTCCGGGTGCAGATGATTTCTCATGTGCCAATGCGGTCTCCATCTACAGGGAGAACCACAACGTTCTCGCATCTGCTCTTGCATATACAAGAGATGTCTATCAGACATGGCAGGGAACATATACAGGTGAGATCCTTATGGGACTTGAGCCTTCAGTCAGAGAGTCTTTTACAGGTATCAGACTGATCCTTATGGCTTGCGTAGCATTGTTTATCGCTTCGCTCATCTTCCTTATCTATACAGTCTGCACCAAGTTCTTCAAGCTTTCTTCAGGTAAGGCATGGGCAGCTGGCATTCTTTCAGAGTTCATCGTTCTTAACATCTCTTTGACGGGTGAGCTGTTCTCCTGGTATACAGGAGCTGCAGTATATACATTCCCGCTCATCGCCATGCTCTTTTGCCTTGGCTTCTCTATCAAGAGCTACTTCGATCAGAAGCTTGTCTATGCGATCCTTGCAGGTGTCTTCGGTGTTATCGGTGCCGGCGGTTCACTCGAGGTTGTAGGCTTTGGCTGTGCAGCTTTCCTGGTGCTCCTTATCATCTATGCTATCGGCATCAAGAACATTAAGAAGAATATCAAGAGAGTTCTTTTCCTTGGGCTTCCGTTCGTATTTACTGTAGCCGGTGCGCTCTTTAATACAGCTGCTCCCGGAAACTTCAAAAGACATGATGCCATGGAGGCAAGCGGAGCATTGGATCTTGTTCCTTCATTCACATCAAGCTGGTATAACCTGATCACTCATATCGGAGGCTTGCTCACAGCTTATCTTCTGCCTCTGGTACTTCTTATAGTATTTGTTATCTGCCTGTGTTCTGTATCTAACGTAGTAGTATCAGGCAAGACTTTGATCGCTTCTGTTATCGGATCATTGTTCATCACAATGATCACGATCTTCCCGGTAATCCTCGGATACGGAAGCTATAACATCGACGCTTATGTATCCAGTACGAGAATAATCTACACATTCGACTTTGTTATCTCTGTCACATTGATCGTTCTTACTGCTGTGATCGCTTTCTATGTGAAGGATCTTCTCAAGCGTAATAATATCAACGCAAGGGAGCAGGCTTATAAGTCAATCATCCTTATCATCGGCATCGTCATCATGTTCTCAGGTCAGCTCATCCTCAACTACCAGAACGGTATGTCCATGAAGATCATCGACGATCTTAAGAACGACAGAATGCAGATCGCATCAAGACAGATGACTGAGATGTACGATAAGGTGGCTGCTGCTGAAGACGGTTCAGATGTAATCCTTACAGAGCCCGTTCTTCCCGGAACAGTACTCTACATTCCGTTGTACATTGATTATCCCGAGTATTTCGCGAATCTTGAGGTCGCTAATTATTATGGAGTGAATTCGTTCTCGCTTTATTGGTGTTAATAAGCGGAACTGAATATATGGAAGGTGTAAAGAAAGATGGGTAAAACAAAGGAATTTCTCAAGAAGAAAGACATCAACATAAGTGCGAAGACGTACTTTGTTGATGCTATGGGCGGTATGGCTCAGGGTTTGTTCGCGTCGCTTCTCGTCGGAACGATCCTTACTACTATCGCTAAGTACATTGGTATGGTGGACGGCAGCTTTTTCGCGCGCTTTGCCCACTTCCTGTCTAAGGCAGGCTCAATGTCTTCGGCTATCGCCGGAGCTGCAATCGGCGTAGGTATTGCTGCGGCACTTAAGGCTCCCATGCTCGTTATGGCGTGTGCAGCTGCTGTAGGATATTTCGCTAATGCTTATCCCGGACAGCCTTATGCTGCTGGTCCCTTAGGTGTATTTATCGCAGTATGCCTTGCAGTAGAGTTCGGTAAGGCTATCTCTAAGGAGACTAAGGTAGATATTCTCGTAACCCCGCTCGTTACTCTCGGCGTAGGTTACTTAACGGCGTATCTCACATGCCCGATCATCGCTATCGCAATGAATTGGCTCGGTGAGTTCATCAATTACGCAACAACAATGCACCCGTTCGTAATGGGTATAGTTATCTCTGTGGTAGTAGGTATCATCCTCACACTGCCTATCTCAAGTGCGGCTATCTGCGCTTCTATCGGTATCTCCGGTATCGCGGGCGGTGCTGCTCTTGCCGGCTGCTGCGCACAGATGGTAGGCTTCGCGGTTGCTTCTTTCCGCGAGAATAAGTGGGGAGGAGTTGTTTCCCAGGGCCTCGGTACTTCGATGCTTCAGATGCCTAATATCGTTAAGAAGCCTGTTATCTGGCTTCCTGCGACACTTGCAGCTGCAATCACAGGCCCTATCGCTACGATAATCTTTAAGCTCGAGTGCTCCAAGGTTTCTGCCGGTATGGGTACATGCGGTATGGTAGGCCCCATCGGATGCTTCTCCGATATGTCCGCTGCAGGTACTCTTGATGCTAAGGCATGGATCGGAATGGCCGTTGTTTGCATCATTGCCCCTGCTATTTTGTCCCTTGTATTCTCCGAGGCTATGAGAAAGCTCGGATGGATCAAGGAAGGTGACATGAAACTTTGATTATTTGGTATAATTGAAGGGTAAACGAATTCATCATCGGGAGGACTCATTATGTCAGTTAAGCAGATCAACGTATTTCTTGAGAATGAGCCCGGAAGACTTGCTGAAGTAACAGCAGCGCTTTCTGAGGCAAAGATCGACATAAGAGCTGTATACATCACAGATTCTACAACATACGGAATGCTCCGAATGATCGTCGATCAGCCCGATGAAGCTAAGATCGTACTTATGAGCAAGGGCTTTACGGTCAGCATCTCTCATGTAATCGCAGTATCACTGAAGGATGTACCGGGTACACTTGATAAGGTGCTTAAGCTCCTCTCGGACAACGGTATTCAGCTCGAGTATCTGTATGCGTTCGTAGGACGTCTGTCGACTGAAGCTGTTGTTGTCTTAAGAGTAGACGACAGGGTTAAGACGATGGAGATATTCGAGAAGAACAATATCCCTGTCATTGATGACAAGGAGGTTTACGGCATCTGATGTCGAATCCCTATAGCATTTATGGTGTAAGTGACGAAGCAGCTTCGCTCGCCTTGAAGGCGGGGGAAGCTGTTCTTCCTGTATTCAAAAAGATTGAGCAGACCCGCGAGAAGAATCAGCTCAGGGTCATGGAGGCTTTCCGCAGATACAAATTCTCGGAGCCTCATATGGGTATTACCACAGGCTACGGCTACGATGATATCGGAAGAGAGAAGATCGAGGAGATCTTCGCTGATATTATGGGTGCCGAGAAGGCTTATGTAAGAATTCAGATAAGCTCCGGCACACAGGCGATATCTTCGATGCTCTACGGCATCACACGCCCCGGTGATACTATCCTGTCTGCCACGGGAAGACCTTACGATACTTTGGCATCCACACTCGGACTTTCTGAGAAGACATATGACGGTTCACTGAAGCAGTACGGCATCAATTACGATGAAGTAGAGCTTAACGAGGACGGTTCTTTCAAGACGGAAGAGCTTCTGTCGAAGATAACAGACAGCGTCAAGGTTGTCTTTATCCAGAAGTCCAGAGGATACACGGGAAGACGTTCTCTTCTTAAGGATGACATCAAGCAGATCTGTGATGCTGTCCATAATAAGCGTTCAGATATCATCGTAGCGGTGGATAACTGCTATGGTGAGTTTACGGAAGACGCAGAGCCGTGTTCCTATGGCGCTGACATCTGCGCAGGTTCCATGATCAAGAACCCGGGCGGCGGTATCGCACCTTCTGGCGGCTACATCGCGGGAAGGGAAGATCTGGTCGAGAAGGTTGCCCGTCATATATCAGCTCCCGGTCTCGGAAGTGAGGTAGGTCCTTCGCTCGGATTTAACCGACAGCTCGCACAGGGAATATTCATGGCTCCCCATGTGGTTGCTGAGTGCCTTAAGGGTGCTGTATTCGCTGCAGCTGCGTTTGAACTTGCAGGCATCAAGACTGAGCCTTCATATCTTGAGGAACGCGGAGATATCGTACAGACGATTATCTTCAACGATCCCAAGAAGCTTATTGATTTCTGCGGCAAGGTCCAGAGCTGTTCTCCGGTAGACTCGTTTGTAACACCGGAGCCTTGGGATATGCCGGGATACGAGGATCAGGTAGTCATGGCAGCCGGTACTTTCACATCCGGTGCGACTACGGAATTCTCATGTGACGGACCTATAAAGCCTCCCTATATCGCATATATGCAGGGCGGCCTTGTATATGAACAGGTTAAGCTTGCAGTGATGAGGGCTTTGTCATAAACTGACTTACGGTTGATTATGTCGGATAACGAGAATAAACAATGGTTTGAGCAAAGCGATAAAGATCGCGAGAGAAGAAGGAGTAGAACGGGCGGTAAGAAGCCTGCTTCCGGTGCTCCCAAGGCTCCCGTTGATCCTGCGCGCCGTAAACGCAAGGCTCAGCACACTAATGCTCCCGACGGTAAGCGTCCGCCTAAGCCGCAGCAGCCGGGTGCCAACAAGAATGGCAACCATCCAGGCAATAAGCCCGGTAATAAGCCTCAGGGTAATAAGCTTCAGGGTAATAAGCTTCAGGGTAATAAGAACGGCAACAGACCTCAGGGAAACAGACCTCAGTCCGGCGAGAAGCAGCAGGTAAAGAAGCCTCAGCAGGGAAAGAGACCTGAGCCCAAGCACAGGAATGAGCCTAAGCCGATTCCTCAGGCTGCCATCCCCATGAAGGGCGAGCCCGAGCCTAAGTCTTCCAAGGAACTTAAGTCTCAGGCTAATCCCACTCCTAATGAGATTAGAAAGAAGTCTTCAAGAAGAAAGGCTCTTATTAATTCTGCCGTAGCAATCGCGCTTGTGCTTGCAGGTGTTCTCGTACTGCTGTTTGTAGTGCATCACCTTTTCGATTACTTTGCAGTAAAGCCTAATCTCGAGTTTGTTACTAACGGTTCTATCGAGCATACTATCGGCTCGAGGGCAATCATCGTGCGTAATGAGAGTGTTATCGCGTCTGACCACGGCGGCGACTTTGTAACGCAGGCTGCTGAGGGTTCACGTGTCGCAGCAGGCCAGTCTATCGCGATGGTAGTTCCTTCCGATATGCAGACTGTTGTTGAGAACTTGAGAAGCACACAGTCACAGATCTCCGATGTTCAGCAGGAGCTTATCGCTAACGGCCTTGCAGAGGGTGCGGATGTAATCTACAACGATATCGATCAGTCTTTGAATCCTATCATTAATATGTTGAGAATAGACTCCATAGAAGGTAATCTGTCGGAGCTTTCTTCTTATTCGTCTTCCATCTCGGTTCTTCTTAACCAAAGAGAGCTCGAGCTTGCAGGCCTCGACTTTGATGATGAGAGACTCCGTGTATTAAGATCGGATGAGAGAGGATACGAGTCACAGCTTCAGAACAGAGCTTCTATCATTAATGCTACTGAACCAGGTATCGTATCGTTTAAGCTCGACGGACTCGAGACTGTACTGAACTATGAGGTTCTGCTTAATGCGGATCCCGGTACTATAGGAGACTATATTAATAATGCTACAGGTGTTATCACTTCCGACCTCGTTGTAGAGGCAGGCGATAACGTAGCAAGAATCGCAAGCAATCAGGATCAGTACATCGCTTGCTTCCTGAATGAATCCGATGCCCCTTCAGCTGCGTTCGAGGTTGGTTCACAGCATACGATCATCGTAGGATCTGAGGGCCTTAGTATCGGTAAGTGTATCGTAGAAAGAATACAGCCCACATCTAACGGCAACTACCTTGTTGTTTTCTCTACGACAAGATACGTTGAGGATCTGCTCGATGTAAGATCCGTTGATATCGAGGTCGTTATCACTGAGACAAGAGGCCTGCGTGTGCCTGTATCGAGCCTTGTTAACCCTGATTACAACCGTGGCGTTGCTACACTTTATATCAACGATCAGGGCTTCTGTAATGAGCTTGGCGTACTCATCGTCGACTATGATCGTGAGTTCGCGATCATTACTCCTATGGGTGACGGTTCTGTGCCTAATCTTCAGACTGTATATATTACTAATCCGAACTCCGTCAGTCCGGGAGACCAGGTGGGCTGATATGGATTACACTGAAGACTTATTAATTAAATTAAAGACCAATACAGAAGCAGTACGTAATAACATCGCAGATGCCTGCCGTGATTCGGGCAGGGATCCGACTTCTGTAACGCTTATAGGTGTATCCAAGGTTTTCCCCGTAGAGTATGCTGAGGCAGCTTTTGCAGGAGGTCTTAAGGACCTTGGCGAGAACCGTGTGCAGGAGCTTGTGCCTAAGATAGAGCGCCTGTCTGAGTTGGGCCTTACGCCTAACTGGCATCTTATCGGTACCCTTCAGCGTAATAAAGTAAAGTACATTATAGGTAAGACATACCTTATTCATTCCGTTAACACTCTAGAGCTTGCCGAGGAGATATCGAAAAGATCCGCTGCGGCAGGACTTGTAACAGATATACTCCTGCAGGGAAATATCTCCGGGGAAGAGAGCAAGCACGGCTTTAGTCCTGAAGAGCTTAAGGCTGCAGTGGAAGCTGTGTCTTCTATGGAAGGCGTACGTATGAGAGGCCTTATGACAATGGCTCCCATAGAGACGGCACCGGGGCAGGCAAGACCTGTTTTCGCGAAGACAAGAGAGATCTTCGAGGAGCTTAAGGCTTCTGTAAAGGATCCTTCATGCTGGGATACGCTTTCTATGGGAATGAGCGGAGATTACCGGGAAGCGATAGCAGAAGGAAGCACCTGCGTACGTATCGGAACCGCTATTTTCGGCGATAGAAGCGCTGTAAAGCCCTGATTTGATTTCTTGTGTAACATAGAATAGTGTCTATGTTACAGTAAAATTTCTTTATTTTTCCATTGATTTACAACTGCTCAAAATTACTTGTGCAAGTGATTTTCAATTTGTATTATCAACTCATACTTTTTATCAACCACGCGGGTTTTGTGGTTTACATACAATTAAATTAGGAGGAACGAAAAGTATGGGCAAGTTTTCTGATTTCATGAAGAAGCTTTATGATTATGAGGACGTAGAAGAGGGCGAGTACAGCGCTTACGACATGGAAGAGTACGATGATGCAGGCGAGTCTGAGTACGACAACTCTTATGATTCATTCCAGGAAGAGGTACCTTATATGCAGCCTGAGACACAGACATACGTACAGCAGCCGGTCGCAACAACAACTCCCGTAAGATCTGCTTCCACAGCAACAGTTGTAATGCTTTCACCCTATGACATCAGAACTTCTCAGATCGTTTGTGATCATATCCGTGAAGGACATATCGTAATCTGCAACCTTACACCTAACGCTAACAACCAGAGAGTTGTTGACTACATCTCCGGTGCAGTTTACTCCCTCGACGGTAAGATCGAGCCTACACCTGTTAAGACAACATTCGTCTGCACACCCAGAGCTGTTGAGCTTATCGTAGACAATCAGGCAGCTGAAGAAGGCGCTTCCAAGGTTTCTGCACTCTAATAGAGTACTTAATATCCTGTAAGTAGATTGATTAATTAAGCCGGGATGATGTGTCCCGGCTTTTTATGGTAAAATATATTTATCTCTTGAAGCTTTGGGGTTACGGATGAAAGAAACAGATCGCGAGTATGTGTTCGCAGCTACCAGCAGACTATGTCAGTCTTTGATATCAGAGGCTGAGGTTCTGTGTGAACTTATTGATGAAGATGCGGACTTTGATTTTGTTGTAAGACATATCTCATCGCTTGAAGATGAAGCGGATAATATCGTTCATGAGATCCAGTATTATTATGAAGAGAATAAGCTCTTCAGAGATCCTGATTGCATGCTTGTGTATGACATGATCACAGCAATCGAGGCCTGTACTGATCTGATGTATGATGTTGCTAAGACGTTTATCAGACTTAATATCTATGAGGTTAAGGATAATATCGTTTCCAGCTTTATGAGTGCAGGTTCAGGTGCTGTTAAGATGGCTGACCTTATGAACCGCTTAAGAAAGATCAATAAAGCTAATATCCCGATTAAGGATCTTCTCGAACTGGATAATTTCTGTGTTGAGTATAAGAAGATATATGAGATCAACATGAAGAAGTTGTATGTTGACGGTACAGATCCTCTTGAAGTAATGAGATGGACTGCAGTCTACAATGCATTTATGAAGCTCTTTGAAGCTTATGAGCATGTAGCAGACGCCAGTGGCAAGTACTGTCTGTTTACGGAATAACACAAGTGAGAAAGTACGAAGTAACCCCGGATGACATGAAGCTTATCGATGAGGCGTATGCCGCACTCGAGAAGGCTCGTGTGCCGGGTAATTTTTTCCATACAGTAGGATGCTGTCTGAAGGCAAAGGACGGAACTTTATATCACGGAGTTAACTGTGACTGCATTCACGGCTCATGCGCTGAATTTATCGCTGTAGGCAACGCGAAGGTTAACGGATGCCACGAGTTCGATACGATCGTTTCTGTCCATCCTGACGGCCCTGCAGGTCTTTTCTCGCCGTGCGGTAACTGCCGCCAGATGCTGATGGAGTATTCTCCTGACATAAAAGTAATCCTCGCCGATGAGAACGGCGAGGTTATAAAGACTGATATAGCGGAATTGTTGCCTCTGGCGTGGACGCGCCTGCCAACCGGAGATTTAATGCATTAAACTATGTTTTTTATCCCTTCGCAGATACGTCTGGCAACGAGGGGATTATTCATTGTATAAAGATGAATTCCTTTTGTGTCGTGAACGAGCAGATCGATTATCTGACTTAAGCAATAAGACATTCCTGCATCGAACAGAGCATCCTTGTTATTCTCATAGCGATTAACTATGCGCTGGAATCTTAAGGGGAATGAGGCATGGCATAAAGACACCATTCTCTTGATCTGGGCAGCGTTGATAACCGGCATGATGCCCGGGATTATCGGTATGTTGATATCCGCGATTCGGCACTCCTCGTGGAAGTGGTAGAAGATGCTGTTATCAAAGAATAACTGTGACAACAGAACTTCAGCACCTGCATCGACCTTCTTCTTAAGACTTCTGATCTCGCTTATCGTATCAGGAGATTCAGGATGGCACTCAGGATAGCACGCACCGAGGAAACAGAAGTCATTACGGTCTTTCAAGTAAGAGATGAGATTCGATGAATTCTTGAAGTCATTCTTGGCAGGTGCATTGGGATTCGGATCCCCGCGAAGCGCGAGGATATTCTCGATTCCCTCTGCCTTTAACACGTGAGCGAATTCATCGATCTCGTTTCTGTCGTAGTGAAGGCAGGTAAGATGAACCACAGGTTCGATCTTATACTCGTACTTGATCTTCTTAGCGAGCTCGATGGTCCTGTTGCAGTTGGAAGATCCGCCTGCGCCGAAGGTAACGCTTATAAAGTCAGGAGTAAGCTCAGACAGGACCTCGAGAGTCGCATCGATATTACGAAGCTCGTCATCTTTCTTAGGAGGAAAGATCTCGAACGACAGAGTTCTCTTATTATTCTTGTAAAGATCGGTTATCTTCATCTTAATGACTTAGCTGCTTCTACAAGATTCTTAAGGCTCTTAACTGTCTCTTCGTTGCCGCGGGTCTTAAGGCCGCAGTCAGGGTTAACCCAGAGCTTGCTGTCGTCGATCTTTGCTCTCATCTTTGTAAGAGCTGTAACGATCTCATCAACAGAAGGAACACGGGGGCTGTGGATATCGTAAACACCGGGGCCTACTTCAGTCTTGAAGTTGTTTTCCTTCAGTGAATCGAGGATGAGAAGATCTGATCTTGAAGCCTCGAAAGTGATGACATCAGCGTCCATCGCGTCGATAGCAGGGATGATGTCCGTGAACTCGCTGTAGCACATATGTGTATGGATCTGAGTCTCAGGCTTTACTCCGGAAGCGACGAGTCTGAATGCAGGGATAGCCCAGTCAAGATACTCGCTGTACCAGTCGGACTTTCTCAAAGGCAGCTTCTCACGAAGTGCAGCCTCATCGATCTGGATGATGTTGATGCCGTTAGCCTCGAGGTCGAGAACCTCGTCTCTGATAGCAAGTGCAATCTGCAGCGTGCTTTCCTTGATGGAGATATCCTCACGGGGGAATGACCAGTTAAGGATGGTAACAGGGCCTGTGAGCATGCCCTTAACTTCCTTGTCTGTGCAGCTCTTAGCGTATGCGGACCACTTAACTGTGATTGCTTCCTTACGTGATACGTCACCCCAGATGAACGGAGGCTTAACGCATCTTGTACCGTAGGACTGTACCCATGCCTTCTCAGTGAACAGGTAGCCTTCGAGGTGCTCACCAAAGTACTCTACCATGTCGTTACGCTCGAACTCACCGTGAACGAGAACGTCGAGACCGATCTCTTCCTGGAGCTTGATGCACTCTGCGATCTTGTTCTTGTTGAAGTTTACATACTCCTCCTCGGAGATGTTGCCCTTTCTGAAGTCCTGACGGTTCTTTCTTACGTCAGCAGTCTGAGGGAAGGAACCGATAGTTGTCGTAGGGAACAGGGGAAGATTGAATCTTGCCTTCTGGATCTTCTCGCGCTCAGCAAACTCGGGAAGTCTTGTGTAGTCAGAATCCTTGATGTTCTTTACTCTCTCCTGTACCTTAGCGTTGTAAGCGTTTACGCGACTCTCGTGAAGCTTCTTGTTAGCCTCGAGCACAGCCTCGTCCTTGTTTACTGCAAGGGAAGCGATCTCAACGAGCTCAGGCAGCTTCTCCTCGGCAAAAGCGAAATGCTTCTTATACTCATCTGTAAGCTTCGTCTCGCTTGCGAGTGTGTAAGGAACATGCAGGAGGGAGCAGGAAGTGTTGATTACAATGCTCTCGACGCCGGCAGACTTGATCTCGTCGATGATGTTAAGTGTCTTCTCGTAGTTGTTCTTCCAGATGTTCTTACCATTTACTACACCTGCGAAGAGGAGCTTATCAGCAGGGAAGCCGTTAGTCTTAACAAGCTCGAGTGTCTTCTTACCCTCGATGAAGTCGAGACCGATACCGTCGAATGCGAGTGCTGTTACTTCGCTGTAGATATCTCTGATATCACCGAAGTAAGTCTGGATAAGTACCTTTACGTCACCCTTGCTGCCGAGGATAGTGTTGTAGATATCCTTGAAGATCTTGATGTCTTCAGCACTCAAGTCGTGTACGAGGTAAGGCTCGTCGAACTCGATCCATTCAGCACATGCGTTAGCAACTTCGCTTATAAGCTTTACATACTCTGCTGCAAATACAGAAGCGTAGTCTGAGATGCTTTTCGAGCCGGTGTAGCGAAGAAGCTTTAAGAAAGTGAAGGGACCTGTAACGGCAACCTTGGTGTTAACGCCGAGAGAAGCTGCCTCCTTGTATTCGTCGATGGGCTTGCTGCCTGTAAGCTTTACTTCAGTGCTGTCGTCGATCTCGGGTACGAGGTAGTGGTAGTTTGTGTTGAACCACTTCTTCATGGCGAGAGCCTTTACGTTGCCCTTCTCGCCCTGGTAGCCTCTTGCCATAGCGAAATATGTGTCGAGTGCGGACAGACCGAGGTCTGTATATCTTGCGGGGATTATGTTAAAAAGTACGGCTGTGTCGAGGACGTTGTCGTAGAAAGAGAAGTCGTTACTTGAGATGAAGTCGATACCTGCAGCTTTCTGTGCCTTGAGATTGCCTTCGCGGATAGCGGCTGCTGTCGCGTTGAGCTCGCTCTCTGAGATCTCGCCCTTGAAGTATTTCTCGGAGACGAACTTGAGCTCTCTGTCCTTTCCGATTCTGGGATAGCCGATAACTGATGTCTTCATATGTTTTCTCCTTGCTGTTAATGCTGTTTTATGTTGCCGAGTATATGCCTATTGACACGGTGGGTAAAATACATAAAATTGGAATATATACATAGGCAAAAACTATGGATAGATAAAACACATAGATTTCTATGAGGTATAAAATGACGCTTAAACAACTGCACTACGCCGTAACTATAGCTGAGACCGGGAGCATAACGGAGGCTTCGAAGAAGTTGTTCCTGGCGCAGCCGAGCCTTACATCTTCAATCCGTGAACTTGAGAAGGAATACTCGGTCACGATCTTTACCAGAAGTAAGAAGGGCATAGAAGTTACCAAGGAAGGCGAAGAGTTCTTGGGATATGCGAGGCAGGTGCTTGAGCAGACTAATCTTATAGAAGAAAGATATAACGGAGCACATAAAGGTAAGATAAGGTTCTGCGTGTCCTCACAGCATTACTCATTCGCGGTGGAGGCTTTTGTTAAGCTTCTGAAGGATATGGATCCTGATAAGTATGAGTTTCATATGAGGGAGACTGAGACGTACGACATCATCAACGATGTGGCAACTTTAAGAAGCGAAGTTGGTCTTTTGTATCTTAACAAGTTCAATGAGACCGTTATTACCAAGACGCTGCGTGACAATGAGCTTGTCTTTAACGAATTGTTTGTGGCTAAGCCGCATGTATTTGTGGGAAAGAATTCTCCTCTCGCGAATAAGAAGAGGATCAAGCTCGACGACTTAAAGCCGTATCCGAGGCTGTCATATGAGCAGGGAAGTCATAACTCATTCTATTTCTCTGAGGAGATCTTAAGTACGCTCGACTGTGACAAGGAGCTGATCGTTCGTGACCGCGCGACGCTGTTTAATCTGCTGATCGGTATGAACGGTTATACTATCTGCAGCGGTGTGATAAATGAGGATCTTAACGGACCGAATATCGTCGCGCGTCCTTTGGCAGTAGATGATTATATGCAGATTGGATTCATAACTCCGTCTTCTAATGTCTTAAGCAGACCTGCGCAGCTGTATATCGAAGCACTTCGTGAGATGGTAAAAAAGTAATCTGACGTGATTGACAACGGCATAATCTGAATCTATTATATAAGTATAATTATATAAACGCACTAATATAATAGAGGTAAGAACATGGCGCGTAAGACTACTATCGGTAAAGACGTTATCCTTGAAGCGGCACTGCAGATGCTGATTGCTGACGGATACGAATCCATTAATATTAGAACACTTGCGGAGAAGATCGGCTGCTCGTCGCAGCCTCTAGTGTGGCATTTCGAGAATATGGAAGGACTTCGCAAGGCGCTCGCGGTCTATGCAAGAGAATATGCAGTAGCTAAGGCAAATCCCGGTAAGAGGGAAGGCGGTGATGCGTTCGAGTTTATGGGGCGCGCTTATATAAAGATGGCTATGAAGGAGCCGAATCTGTTTAAGTTTCTGTATCTTGGCGGATGTCCCCTTGATAAGCCGTTATCGCTTAATGATATCTCGAGTGAAGCTGATTCTGAGGCGATGATCGGAAGTATCAGTGCTCAGACGGGTCTTGCCCCGGATAAGGTTATAAAGGTGATTCAAGATACGATAATGTATTCACACGGCATCGCGACAATGATCGCGACGGGTGTGTTTAAGGCGTCTGAGAAGCAGGTTATGTCAATGATAAAGAGTGCGTCTGAAACTTTTGTTCTTCAGCAGAAAGCTGGTTCCAATGGATAAGCATAAACTACCTTGGCTGCTGCCCGTTCGTTCTGTATTGTTTCTTCTTATATTCGTAATCGGTGCCGCGCTGACGGGCAAAACTGTAGAAGGTATAACGAATTGGTGGACCGTCGTAGTTACTGTTGTAAATGTGATCACTATCGCGCTGCTTGTAATCACTGCGAAGAGGAGTAGCATCTCTTATAAAGAATTAATTAACTATAAGAAGGACGTCACGAAGATCCGTCAGGTGATCGTCATGATCGTTATAGTCTTCCTCGTAGGTATGGGATTTATGTATCTTACTGCGTTCCTTCTGTACGGGACAGTTATGCCTGAGCCTGCAGTAAAGATGGCAGCGCCGATTCCTGCTGTGCTCGCAGTGATCAACTTCCTGCTGTTTCCACTGACTGTGCCTTTCGCTGAGGACGGACTGTACTTGGGTTACGGCGTGAACAGAATCAAGAACGATAAGCTCGCGGTTGCCATTCCTGCATTCTTCTTCGCTGTACAGCATTGCTTTATACCTGTGTTCTTTGATGTGAAGTACATACTGTATCGCTTCTTCGCGTTCCTGCCGCTGACACTGGTGCTGTGCTGGCATTACAGAAAGCATCGTAATCCGCTGCCGATAATGGTAGCTCACGGGGTGATCGATA
>JAEEGF011809814.1_pt1 | contig 54884 bp, 38 predicted proteins | sample 9134171 | NCBI WGS metagenome assembly JAEEGF01 (sample SAMN16246542, study PRJNA631951) | gut metagenome | biome: gut microbiome; feature: rumen; material: AP-attached | host: Bos | place: Iran: Karaj | collected 2018-10 | reverse complement strand
CTGTTCAATATGAGAACTTTTTAAAAACACTTGCGAAACTAAAAAAAAACTATAAAATCTTTTTGATCTTTGTTCGTCAAAATATCCACACAAAATCCAGAAGTACCCACTTGATTCATTTTTCAACCGTCTGCGACATTCCGTCCAATGAGTATATTCTCGTCTTCTTGTCTTCTAAAAATAAAAAAAACGAGTCAACTTTTTTTTCACCATTACCAAATTTCAAATTAATCGCTCAGACATAGCATCACTTTCAAGGAAAATTCGTATTTTTGCATCAGAAATGTAAAAATACGAATTTTGACTAATGGCGCATCATCATCATAGACATAACTACCACAACGGCAGCAAGCGCAAAACAGGCTTCTGGAGCTGGTATTGGGCACAATACCGCGGACGGTGGTATCAGCGTATTATCACGCCCATCGCCTCCTTTTTCATCCTCTTCTTCCTCTTCATGGCGGCAGTGGATGTGAATTTCCTCTGGCTTTTCGGCAAGTCACCCTCACTTGCCATGCTCGAAAACCCCGCCTACAGCGAGGCATCGCTCATCTACAGCAGTGACAACGTGCTCATCGGAAAGTATTTCACCGAAAACCGTTCTGCGGTGCGCTATGAGGATATATCCCCCTATGTCGTCCAGGCGCTCATCAGCACAGAGGACGAACGGTTCTATCAGCACAACGGTGTGGATTACCAGGGTATCCTCGGTGCCATCAAGGACATCGCCAGCGGACATCCACGCGGAGCCAGCACAATTACCCAGCAGCTTGCGAAGAATATGTTTAAGATGCGTCAGCAGAACACCGACGGACTGCTCTGCAAGGTGCCTGGACTGAAGACGCTCATCATGAAGGCGAAGGAATGGAACACGGCATTTAAAATCGAGAATATCTATACAAAGAAAGAGATTCTCACGCTCTATCTCAACACCGTGGATTTCGGAAGCAACGCCTATGGCATCAAAACCGCCGCCAAGACCTACTTCAACGTCAAGCCGAAAGACCTCACTATCGAACAGGCTGCCACGCTCATCGGACTGCTCAAGGCGACGACCATGTACAATCCCATGATTAACCCCGACAACAGCCGACAGCGGCGCGATATCGTCATCGACAACATGTACCGTCACAACATGATATCGCAGACGGAGGCGGAAGAGGCGAAGGCGAAGCCCATCGACCTACATCTCAGCATCGAGAACGCATTCGACGGGCAGGCGCAGTATTTCCGGGAGGCAGTGAAAGACTATCTGCGCGAATGGTGTGCCTATAACGAGGTGAACCTCTATACCGACGGACTCAAAATCTACACCACCATCGACACCCGCATGCAGCGTTATGCCGAGCAGGCAGTGATGAAGCAAATGAACCACCTGCAGGGACTCTTCGACAACCACTGGAAAGGTGACTCCCCGTGGAGAGACAAGAAGGGGAGGGTGATCAAGAATTTCATCGAGAACGTGGCGAAACAATCCACCTACTATAAGGAGCTGCAGGCCAGATATATCGACACTCCCGATTCCATCGACTACTATATGAACCTCCCGCATAAGGTGAAATTGTTCTCCTACACTGGGACAAATCGGGCGGTGGAGCGAACCATGTCGGCCATGGACTCCATCCGCTATATGGTGAGGTTCCTGCACTGCGGATTCGTGGCGATGGAGCCACAGTCCAGCTATGTGAAGGCCTGGGTGGGCGACGTGGATTTCGGAACATGGAAATACGACAAGGTGAGGGCTCTCCGCCAGCCTGGTTCCACATTCAAACTCTTCGTCTATGGTTCTGCTTTCGAGTTCCTCGGCGTGGTGCCCATGGACCGAAGACTCGACACAGCATCACCGATAAAATACAAGGACTCCAACAATCATCTCAATACTTGGAGAGTCAGAAACTCCGGAGGCCACAGCAGTGAGCAGTATGTCACTATCAGGCAGGCGTTCGCCAAGTCCATCAACACTGTGGCGGCAAGGCTCGGATTGGAGGTGGGCGTGTCGAACCTCATCACCCTTGCTCACCGCATGGGTATCCGCACACAGCTTGAGAGCACTCCTGCCATTGCGCTGGGAGCATGCGACGTGTCGCTCATCGATATGGTCGATGCATACTCATGTGTGGTCAACGAAGGAATGCGGCGGCCCCCGATTCTCGTCACACGGATCGAAGACAGGGAAGGCAATGTGGTCTATGACTGCAACGACAATGTGGATCCTGCAGAGAAAGCCATTTCCTACCGCACGGCTTATTTCCTCCAGCAGTTGCTCCTTGCAGGCACACACGACCCCGGAGGCACGTCAAGACGAATATGGGATTTTGTGGATTCCACCAGATGTGAGGTGGGAGGAAAAACAGGTACCACATCAAATTATTCCGACGCTTGGTTTATCGGCTGCACGCCTAACCTCGTGGGTGGAGCATGGATTGGAGGTGAATACCGAAGCATCCACTTCCGCAACGGAGCACTCGGACAGGGAGCGAGGACATCGTTGCCTGTGTTCGGCTACTTCATGCAGAAAGTGCTGGCCGACAACAGTCTCACTCAATACAGGGCGAAATTCAAGAAACCCAGGAATTTCATAGCACCCTCATCTTATTCTAACTATTCACCTCCTACCAACGAGGACATGGGTAATTACTACGACGACCAGCCGGCGACACGCCATCACGAGGAGGAGAGCACACCCCAATATGCGCCTGACACTTCCTCAAGAAGACGCCGACAGCCGCCACAGGACATCTCCAACGGCATCGAGGTATCGAACGCACAGGAGCAGCAACCCGAAGAGACACAGCTCGATGAAGACTTCTTTGAGTGATTCAGTTTTTAGTTTTTAGTTTATAATTTTTAGTAGGTTTGCCGGTTTTATCTACAACTTCTATAAGATTCGTATATTACAGTAGAAGAAATCCTGCTCAGCCCGATAGAACATCGGCTGGGGGCGTGGACGTCTCGTCCGCGTCAAGTGTCGAGGGCTCGATGCCCGAAGGCACTTGAATAAATGGTAAATAGTAAATGGTAAATGGTAAATAGTAAATGGTAAATAGTAAATGATTTCATGCCCATCAACTTAGATAATCCCCAGCTGAAGGATGCCCTCCATGTCATCCAGTTCACAAGCAACTCACTTTTCCTCACGGGAAAGGCGGGGACGGGTAAATCTACGTTCTTGAAATATATATGCGGGGAGACAAAGAAAGAGCATGTGGTGTTGGCACCTACCGGCATTGCAGCCATCAACGTGGGGGGAGCCACCCTCCATAGCTTTTTCAAACTGCCGTTTCAGCCCTTCACGCCCGACGACCCGAATTATTCCACCACACGTAAGCTCCGCAGTTTCCTCAAATACAACAATGAGCATGTGAAGCTCATTAAGAAGCTGGAACTGGTCATCATCGACGAAATTTCCATGGTCAGGGCGGACGTCATCGACTTCATCGACCGAATCCTGAGAGTCTATTCAGGCAATATGCGCCTTCCTTTCGGAGGCAAGCAGATGCTTTTCGTGGGAGATGTGTTTCAGCTTGAACCGGTCGTCACACGCGACGAGCGCGACATAATCAGCCGCTTCTATGAATCGCCTTATTTCTTCTCGGCCCATGTGTTCCGCCAGATGCAGCTCGTCTCTGTAGAACTGACCACTGTCTATAGGCAGACCGACCGGGCGTTTATCGGCATTCTCGACCATATCAGGCAAAACCTGGTTACCAACGCGGATCTTCAGCTGCTCGACATGAGGGTGGACCAAAACCTCAATACGGGAAGCGAACCCGACGACAGCTTTACCATCACGCTCGCCACCAGACGTGATGTGGTGGATGAAATCAACCAGCGCAACCTCAACAACATCGAGTCGGAGACATTCATCTTTACTGGCGAGGTGAACGGTGACTTCCCGGAGAATGCCCTCCCCACCGCCATGAGCCTCGAGCTGAAAGTGGGAGCACAGGTGATTTTTGTCAAGAACGACAAAGACAAGCGGTGGGTCAACGGAACTGTAGGCATGGTGGAAGGAGTGGATATCGAGGGGAAGTGCATCTATGTTGTCACTGACGAGGGCGACCATTTCGATGTCACCAGGGAGATATGGGAGAATGTACGGTATAAATACAATGAAGAGGAGAAGAAAATCGAGGAAGACCTGCTTGGCACGTTCACGCAGTTCCCTGTGAAGCTTGCCTGGGCGATAACGATACATAAAAGTCAGGGACTGACTTTCAACAAGGTGAATATCGATCTCACGGGTGGTGCGTTCGTAGGTGGCCAAACCTACGTGGCGCTCAGCCGCTGCCGCTCGCTCGACGGCATCAAGCTCAAGCAGGGCATCCGCCGTTCCGACATCTTCATCAATCCTTTTGTCGTCAGCTTCGCCCGGACGTTCAACGACAGTATGGCGGTGCAGAAAGCGCTCAAGACAGCGGAGGCGGACATCCGCTATAAAGAGGCGGTGGAGGCGTTCGACCGGGGAGACTTCCAGGCATGCCTCGACCATTTCTTCGTTGCTATCCACGCACGTTACGACATCGAAAAACCGCTGCCAAGGCGGTTTATCCGACGAAAACTCGGCATCATCAATGCAAAAGACAGGGAAGCGGATATGCTCAGGGATAAAATCGCTGATTTGAAGTCGGAGATAAAAAAGAAAGACAAAATCATGGCTGAATTGGCTAAGGAATATGTTCAGATGGGAGATGAATGTGTGAAATTGGAAAGCGATCAGGCGGCATTGGCTAATTACGAAAAAGCTGTACACATCAGCCCTTCGTGCACGGATGCAATGGTCGGGAAGGCGAGGGTCTTGCTTTCACAGAGGCAGCTCAGAAAAGCCCTTAATGCCATCAACAAGGCTTTGAAACTACAGCCTCATAAAGTGAAAATTCTCTTTTGGCATGCAAAAGTTCTCTTTGCCATGGACAAACTCGATGAAGCCATGAACGACCTGGAACGCTGTACTTCATTAAAGCCTGACAGCATCACTTCTCATGAACTTTATGGTGATGTGCTTACAGCTGCGGGGGACGATGTCAATGCTGCTATCCATTACGCCATCGCAGAACAGCTCAAAAAGAACGCCGGCAAAAAATGAACATCCATTTTCTACCGGCGTTTTTTCTCTCTTCTTGCTTTCCCGTTTTCTCGTTTTCTCGTTTTCTTATCCCCCAAACATACCTTTCAGCTCCTCAGTCATCGCTTCTGGAACGCCAGTTTTCGCCCCTTTCGTGATGGCTTCAAGGAAATGAGGTAACTCTTTTTCATAAATGCTGACCATCCTGTCAACTGGATAGAGCAGGGTGGAAAACTTGATATTCGCCAAACGGTCACACATCTTCAGGAAGGGGGCGTGGGGGGTGTTGCGGATGCCGGCATAATATGCCTCGCCAGCACGCTCTGCACGATTCCGGCCTTTGTCATTGGTCAGGGCATATACCATCTCCGTCGCGTCAACTACATGAATGTCGCAGCCGGCTTCTTCGTTCAGCTTGGCAAACAACTTCTTCAGGTCGTTGTAGGTCAGCCGCGCATCCTCTATGCTGTCGTGGAAATAGACGGCGGCATAAAGGGTGTCGAACTCTGAGGAGTCGGTCAGTTCCAGATGGCCGTATTTCGTCAGGAAAGAGGCTGCCATACGAAGATGAAACTCGTATGGCAGATTCTTGTCGTATGTCTGATTCACGCTTGCATGAAGCGCGCCTGCGGCATTCTCAATTGCGAGAACCTGGCTATGACGTGCTTCATACAATGCGAGAAATTCCTTCTGTGTCATTGATATTTTCGTTTTAATTACCTATGATTCATCATCCATAGTAACTACACTATTCACTTCGTAGAACCTTGTCACGACTCGGCAAATCTCGAACAAGTTCGGTTTTGCGCTCGCTGCTCCAAGGTTTCACTATTCACTATTCACTTAATAAATCCTTCATTCTTCAGCTTCCTCCGAATTTCCGACTCCTGCCATGATATTGATAATCATCACAACATCAGAAATGTCGGTAACTTCGTCACCGTTCACGTCGGCAGTATCCTTGAAGGTCTCGTCACCAGCCATCGTATTGATTACAGCCACAACATCAGAGATGTCCACTTTTCCGTCTCCGTTCACATCACCCTGCAGCGTTTCTTCAACCTCGATGTTGATGGGGTCTCGGTTCTCTCCGAAGAGAATCTGGCCGCTGATGCAAACCCAGCCAAGCTCATCGCGGTATTCCTCCAGGGTGGTGGAAGAATTGATGGTTTTCCCGTCAACGGTCAGGTTGCGGTCGAGGACACGATATACGTTCGTGCCTGTTGTCCAGCTGACCCTGTTGTCGTCTTTCTCGGTTGCGTCGTAACGGCGGAGCATGCAGAGGGCAGGGAAATTGTTGGTCTGAAGTGAGGTGAGGATGGTTGGTTTCAACAGATATAGCTGCTCGTGGATAACGCTGTCGTTCTCTGCGTCGTAGCTGTCGAAATAGAATTTGTTGAGACGGTCGGATGAACCGTAAATCTTCGAGTCGCTGCCATGACCGGCGGCAATGTAAATCTCGTTGTCAAGGTCGATAGCGCCAACACCAGGAGTGATGGCGAAATACTCCACATTCTTGGCTGTGGGCTTCACACCTGTTGACTCCTCGGTATAGACGATGAACTTGAAGCCGGTGTTGGTCACGTCGAACACCTTCACACCGAAGCCGGTGGTGGTGTAAATCGGAGTGCGGATTTCTGTGAGCACGACAGGGATGACACCCTCAGGGAAGGGTTCGTTGAATGTCACTTCGGTCACCTCGCTGGAGGTACCGCCAGCGCTTTTGCCCGACTTCACCTCGCCTACCTCGCATTGCAAATCCTGGCCGTTATGGCCTTTGAAGGTGTAATTGCCAGCAAGAAGTGCCATGAAAGGCAACTCCTCTGTCTTGCTCAGACTGCCTTTGCTGTTCTTCCATTGCTGTGGCTTGTAAGTAAACTGGCTCATGGTGGCTGATTTCAGGTAGTTGCTGGCGTAGAACAGACTGTTCTTGTCTGTCATTGTGCCGACGAACAGCTTGGGTGACTCAGGGAATTCTTCGCTGAAGAGCGTGGTGGTCTCATCTGGAGTGTTGATGTTCAGACGGCCATGCTGGAACGACGACGTTCCCTGTGCGGGTGCCACATCCACCAGTACTTCGTTGGTATAGCGGTATTCATCTTGTTTCAATCCCCATTTGGCGCTGATTTTGTATTTGTAACTGCCTGGCTCTGTCACCGTGTCGGTGAATACATATTCGGCACCCATACGGCTCGACTTGTCTTTCGGTGTTACGCTTTTCAGGGTTTTGAACAACACTTGACCTGGTGACTGACGCTGTATGTTTATTGTGCTCATCAGATCACCGTTAGGATCTTCCCAACTAAGTCTTACTGTTCCTTTCGATGCTGTGTATTTCACTTGCAGCTGACCAAGATCCTGACATGGGGGATTCCGCGGAATAAACTCGTTGTCTTTGGTGTAGCCCAGGCCTGTGTCCATCTTCGAATATTCCTGGCCTAACGTCGTCAGTTTGCCGCCTTCATAAATATGGCCCTTGCTCTCGCTGTTCCAGTAGAAATAGCGTTCAACGCGGGGATTACCGTTCAGGGAATTCAGGATGCTCTTGGTGTTGTTGATGATTTCCTGCTCTGTGCGGCCGTCGGAGAAACAGCCGTTGCGGTTCCATGAGGCGCCCCATATCCACTCGGATATCCAGATGGGACGGCCCTTGCCGTAGTTGCTGCTATACCAGTTCATGTTCCCGCTGTCGAATCCGCCCGACCAGTAGCAGTGGAGGTCGAGGATATCGCAGCGCCAGCCGCGTGCGTCGATGGAGTCAATGAATTCTTTCAGGTGTCCCATCGAACCGTCGTGCGACGACTCGGAGCACAGACGCATGCCTGTGCGCATCAGGTTCTCCCAGTTGGCAAGCACGGTCGCCACATCCTGAGGATGGTCGTCGGCGGAATTGCCCGGCTCGTTGTTTGTCTTCATGTGGCAGGAATACGTGGCACTGCCGCATGATGAGGCACTTGGCCAGTCCTCATAGATGTGGTGGGGAATACATTCGGTGTCGGGATAGCGGTTCTCACCGTTGCCGAATGAATAACAGCCGGTCACGTTCAGCTTGTTACAGGGATCGTAGCGCGTGTCGTTCGCTAGGCCTGCTTTGCCGAAGTTCTGCCATTTGAACAGGCGGTAAGAAGAGATGCGCTGGTCGAGCACAGCCGGAAGGGTCGATATTTCCAGATCTTCGTTGTCGGCTATGAAACAACGGCTGTAGCCCCAGCCTGCGGTGCCGATGGCGAACGTCACCATATAGCCGCGCTTCAGCTTGAAAGAGCGAATCTGGTTGTTCAGCAAGGCGCCGGTCAGCGTTTTCATGAAACCGCCGCTGTTGCCCTCTGTGTAGTTGTCACAGCTCTCACCGCTGAAATTCTGCTCTGTGTAGCAGGTCAGCGGACGGAAATTACGGTCGTAAGGGAAAATGATGGCGCCGTTGTTGTACATCTTCACTTGGCAGTTTACATTGTTCTGGGCTGCCTCACCGTCGATATAAACGTGGTTGAGCCAGTTGCTTATTACACTGCTTGGCTTCACAGCACTCAGACGGACAACGGCATGTTCCTTGTTCACGATATTCACACTCCCCGCTGTAGCGAAGGGGGTAGCACTGGTTATCACATAGTCAACATCATCAGTGATATCGACTGAGCTGCTCACCTGTTCCACGGTCTGAACGCTATTGGCGGCATTCAACGGCAGAGATAATGCCATACACGCCAATAACATCAAAAAAAAGATTCCTTTTGTAAATGTTTTCATTTTTATAGCTTGTTTAGTTAGAATTGTTGCGGTTATTTGGTTATTCGGTTTTATGGAAATACTGTTTTGTAGTTTCTGTCCTTCTCGTCTTAAAATAATTAAATGTCCAAATTGCTAAATAAATCGTAAATCTTAAATCTTAAAATGTAAATCTTAAATTGTAAATCTTAAATTGTAAATCTTAAATTGTAAATCTTAAATTGTAAATCTTAAATTGTAAATCTTAAATGAATTCGTTTTCTCAAAAGCACAAAGATATAAATAATTTGTTATTTGAGAAAAAAAAACATATCTTTTTTTTGAAAATCGCTGATTTTTTACATAATTAATTAAAAAAACTCTTTTAATACTTGTGTTTAAGTTTTTTTTAATATCTTTGTAGAAAATTTAATGTTTCAGCAACTAACTACCTCACTAACGTTTTATATTTGGGAAGGATTTTGTTTTTGCGTAAAGACGAAAGAATGCTGACATGATTAAAATCAGTAAGGCAAACTTCTCATCTTTTCGTCTTCTCGTCTTATTAATAACAATCCTCCTCCTTGTTTGAATTGAACGATTACGTAATTACTAATTATAATCTTTTTATTTATGTCATTGAAAACTAACTGTATTCGAACGGCACTCTTGCTGGCTCTCCTTTTGGTGACAACCAGCTTGAGCGCACAGACCGTCAAGGTCAACGTGAAAGATGCCAGTGGTGAAGAAATCATCGGTGCTACAGTGCAGGAAAAAGGAAACCCTTCTAACGGCGCTATGACTAATCTCGATGGTGATGCCACAATTAAGCTGACAAATGGCAATAATCCTATTGTCATATCCTATCTGGGCATGAAAACCCAGGAGATTCTGGCGAGCGGACGAACCAGCATCAATGTGGTGCTCGAAGAGGACTCGAAAATGCTGGAAGACGTTGTGGTTATCGGTTATGGAACAGTGAGGAAAAAAGACCTTACAGGAGCGGTGGCATCAATCAGTGCCGACAAACTCGCCGACATCCCGGTTTCCAACGTGGCGGAGGCGCTTACGGGTAAGCTGGCTGGTGTGAACATTACAACAACAGAAGGATCGCCAGACGCTGATGTCAAAATCAGAGTACGTGGTGGAGGATCTCTCTCTCAGGACAACTCGCCTCTTTACATCGTTGATGGATTCCCCGTGGAGAGCATCAGCGACATCGCATCATCTGAAATTGAGACTATCGACGTGCTCAAAGACGCATCATCTACTGCCATCTATGGTGCCAGAGGTGCTAATGGTGTGATTATCATCACAACCAAGAGCGGTAAGGAGGGAAATGTTCAGGTGAATTTCAACGCTTCAATCGGATGGAAGAAAGTGACGAAGGAAGTGAAGGTGCTCGACCCCTACAACTATGCTTACTATCAGTATGAGCTCGGAAACGATGTGTATGGCAACTACGACGACCTTGAAATCTGGAAGTCTGTGAAAGGAAACAACTGGCAGGACCAGATTTTCGGAAGAACTGGCGTGCAGCGACAATACAACGCAAATGTCAGCGGGGGAAATAAGGACCTCAAGTTCAATGTTGGATATGCTCACAACGAGGAGAACAGCATCATGAAAGGTTCTGGCTACAGCAAGGACAACATCAATGCCAAACTCAATGCCGATCTCAACAAATGGCTTTCATTTGAATTTAAGGCAAATCTTGCATTCACAACAATCAACGGACTGAGCGGAGGTGCTGACACCAACGAGTCAAACGCAGCTAACGGACTGGTGGCTAATGCCATCCGATACCGCCCTATTGAGCCTCTTGCTGCAGACGATGAGGACTCGGAGAACGCTACAAGTACGCAGCGCACACCTTTCCAAAGGCTCGACGCCACATACAAGAAGCAGGAAAGGCTACGTCAGGACTATAATGCAGCTCTCAATTGGAAACCATGGAAGAACATCACTTTCCGAACCGAATTTGGATACGGATGGAGAAACGAGAAGGCTGACAACGCATGGGCGGCAGATGCAGTTCAGAATTCAAGATACGGATTCAACGGACAGCCACAACTCCGATTCTCAACAAGAGACGTGAAACGATGGAGAAACGCCAACACCGTCACCTACGACAACAAGAAGTTGTTCGACGGAAGAGACCATATCAATGTGCTGTTCGGACAGGAGTGGAGCAGTCAGAAGCAGACCGACAGAACAAATGTGTCTGTCGCTTTCCCTGCAACAATGACCATTTCTGAAATATTGGCAAATGCAGCTGCAGGGACTGCACTTCCAAATGAGACCGACATCAAGGCAAAAGAGAATATGTTCTCATTCTTCGGACGTGTGAACTACACCCTCATGGGCAAATATCTTGCTACTCTAACATTACGTGCCGACGGTTCATCAAAGTTTGGCGACGACCACAGGTGGGGCTACTTCCCGGCTGCCGCTCTGGCATGGCGTCTGTCCGACGAGGACTACCTGAAGGATGTGACATGGCTCGACAACCTCAAATTGCGTCTCAGCTGGGGTACGGCCGGTAACAACCGGATACCAGCCGGACTGCTTGCCACTACCTACTCGATGGCAGAAAACGCAGGAAAACACCCAGGATTCGATGAACAGAACACTACCATGATAGAGCATGGGGTGTACTTGCCTAATCCCGACCTGAAATGGGAAACCACAGTAACACGTAACTTCGGTATAGACTTCGGCTTCTTCAAAAGCAGAATCAACGGTAGCCTTGAATTGTACTGGAACACAACCAAAGATTTGCTCATGCAGGTGGAAATCCCCTCACAGTCAGGATATTCCTATCAGTTCAGAAACTTCGGACAGACGTCGAACAAGGGTATTGAGCTGAATGTCAACACGTATATTGTTGACAAGAAAAACTTCAAGCTCAACGCTAACTTCAACATATCATGGAACACTAACAAAATCGACAAGCTCAACATGGACAACCCGTGGCAGAGCAGCAACTTCGCTGGAAGCACATTCGCAGCGTATGAGGACTTCAATGTGGCGAAGGGTGGTAAACTTGGAGAAATCTGGGGATACAAGACCAACGGATTCTTCACGGCATACGACCCTCAGACTAATCCGAACGGTGAGTTGGTGCTCAATGGAACGACATGGGTGCTCAGAGAGGGAATCGTGGATAACAGCGGAAACTTCTCAGCTCTCAGACCGGGCGCACTCAAATATCAGGTGGACGAGAACGGCGAGCCTGTCAAACAGAAACTGGGCAACGCCATAGCACCTGTCACCGGTGGTTTCGGAATCGATGGTTCCATCGGAAATTTCGACTTCAATATGTTCTTCTCTTATTCCATCGGAAACAAGGTGCTAAACGGAACGAAGTTGGCTAACTCTTTCTATGCGGGGTCATCGAAGAACTACAATCTGGTCAACGACTTCGCGCTTGGTAACAGATACACTGGGGTTGACCCAAAGACAGGGTACAACCTCTCAAGCCCAACTAACACCATCATTAACTATTATGGTGGAGCTGAAGGACTCATCGCCAGGCTGAACGAACTCAACACAGGTGCTGTCATGTGGAATCCGGCTACAATGAACCGTATGTACATCAACGACTACGCTATCGAAAACGCTTCGTTCCTCAGAATGCAGACGCTGACAGTAGGCTATACATTGCCAAAGACCTGGGTGAAGAGAGCATGGCTGTCATCAGTCAGACTTTATTTCACAGCTTACAACCTCTTCTGCATTTCTGGATACGACGGATACGACCCGGAAGTGGATGTGTGGAGCAGAAGAAACCCTATGTGCCCTGGCATCGACTATGCGGCATATCCTAAGAGCCGCACTTTTGTGGGAGGTATTAATATCACATTCTAACTTTAAATACATTTTGACAATATGAATACGAAAAAGTGTTTCTTGGCTTGTGCTGTAGCAGTGGGATTTTTGGCTTTCTCTTCTTGCTCCGACTTCCTCGACCAGAAGTCTGCGTCAGAGCTTGACACCGAAAACACCTATAATTCGGAATACTACACCAGCACATTTATCAATAAAATCTATGGAGGACTAACCCAGGACAGAACATATTCCCAGGATATGGCGTTCATCTATCTGATGAACAGTGATGTGGAGCTCGTCGATGGGTTGGGGGCTAACGCTACTCTCATCTCTGAGAGGGGATTTTGCAATTACAACACAACACCAGCTTACGCAAAACTCGCTGACCTTTGGACAGCAATGTACGGTGTCATTGAGAACTGTAACCTGGCTATCGATGGAATCCGAAACAGCGCGATTGCTGACAGACAGTCCATGAAATTTGCCCTAGGAGAAGCTATCACAATTCGTGCTATGCTCTATTTCGACCTTGTCAGGCTGTTTGGAGACATTCCTATGAAAATGGAGCCTACGAAAGTTGACCTCAGCAATGTGTATATGCCAAAGACCGATAGGGATGTCATTCTATCAACACTCCTCACGGATCTGGAAGAGGCTACAGAACTGCTCCCCTGGGCTGGACAGAACAGCTACACTACCGAGCGGGCGACAAAGGGATATGCCCATGCGCTGGCTGCACAGATTGCGCTGACAAAGGCTGGCTATGTGATTAGGGAAAAGGCAAAGGAAGGATATGAGACAGCTGAATACACCGACAATATCTATCCGACACAGCGTCCTTCAGAAACTGAGAGGAAAGAGCTGTATCAGACGGCGTTGAAGCACCTCTCAGCGCTAATCAACAGCGGTGTGCATAAACTCAACAGCTCATTCGAGAATGAGTGGTACTTAATCAATCAGCTCAAACTGGACCAGACATACAGGGAGAACATCTTCGAAATACCGATGCTCCAGAATGTCAGTGGAGAGCTCGCTTACACCGTCGGAGTCCGACTCAATGGTATCACATCAAAATATGGGTATGGCAACTCATCTGGTAAGATGAAACTCACATCCGACCTCTTCTATTCTTACGACAAGAATGACCTCAGAAGGGATATAACTTGCTCAACCATACAAATCAAGGAGGATGTGGATGCCAAAGGGGCTGCTGCCACGATTACTGAAAGTCTCGGAAACGCACCATTTGGACTTTATGTGGGTAAATGGGATCCAAGAATGGAGAACGAAACTTGGCTGGCACAGAACAAGGCTGCGAATGCCAAGCACATGACCGGAGTTAATGTGGTGAAGGTGAGATTCGCACAAATACTGCTTTGGTATGCTGAAGTCATGAATGAGCTGGCCGGACCGGATGCCAGCTATCCCGGGGATGCCGGCATGACAGCACGCCAGGCGTTGGAGCTTGTCCACACACGCGCATTTGATGATCAGTCGCAGGCTAAGAGCTACATCGACGCTATTCCTGCAACGAAAGAGGACTTCTTCAACGCTCTCGTTGATGAGAATAAATGGGAGCTGGCCGGAGAGGGAGCTAGAAAATGGGACCTCATCAGATGGAATCTTCTCACGCAGAAAATCCTGGAGATGAAAGAGAACTACATCAACGACATCACAGCTGCCCAAGAGAACGACGAGAACGAACGGTATCAGAAGACGGTCTATTACAACTACACTGATGACACAAAGACCACTATCGACGAGAAGTCTTTCACTTGGTTCGGATTCCCTGACGGAAAGACCGAGGCTGACTATGCAGGCAGCAAGAGCTCGTTCGGAAGTACCAAGCTCACCGACGCTAATGTGGAAACGAATCTTCCATCGATTTCAAGCGGACTGACTGGAACTGCACTCAGTCCAAGTGAGACTCCCGATGTGCCGGTGAAGAACAGATATCTCATGCCGATTCCCGCAACGACTATCTCTGCCTCAAATGGGACGCTATATAATTCATACGGATGGTAAATAGTTTGTTTTAATTATCTTGAAAAAACATTTTATTATGAAAAAAATAATCTATAAATACGGTTTTCCGTTTTGCCTGGCTGTGGCTTTGATGGCTGGCACCGCTTGTACAGACGACAACGACTGGAAAGTGGACAAATCTTACGAAAGGCTATTCGGAATAGCTGGCGATAAAATCAATGTGGAGGCTGAAGATGTCACGGCGACAGTCTCTTTCACCGGCGTACCTGATGCTCAATATTATATCATTGAAGTCAGCACCGACTCTCTATACGATGACATTCTGCTTGGAGGAACACCACATTCCATTGTCTTCGGACAGGATAAGTCGATTACCAAGTCACCGGCAAAACTCAATGACCTTGCTGGCGACACCAAATATTTCCTCAGAATCAAGGCGCAGAACCCTCAGAAAACGGACGGACACTGGGCTTACTACCAGAAAAGCAATGCTGTGGCGCCTTTCAAGACGAAGGCTGAGCAGATTTTCAATCCTATCGAAAACAGCGACAGAGGAGAGGACTTCATTCATGTCAGCTGGGACAGCGGTAAAGAGGTCACCGGAATCGTAGTCACTGATGCTGACGGAAATGAAGTGAGGACTATTCAGCTCACCGACGACGAGAAGAATGCGGGTGAATACACTATTGAAGGTCTGAATCCTTCTACTACTTATATTGTGATGATTCAGAACGGAGATGCAGTCAGAGGAACACTCAACGCAACAACGACTGCTGCTATGCCGGCTGCCGACTTCAAGTACTTCCTTCCTGCCGAAACCAAGATCCTCTCTACTCAGTTGCTCAAGGACATTGCTGCCGAGGCTGTCGCAGCTGGAAACGACGAGACAAACTTCAGCGTGACCATCGGTATTCCTGCGGATATGACCATCGACTTCCATGGCGAGTCGGAAGATGGGTCGGCAACAAATGTGAAAGTGCCAGAAGGGATGTCTGTGACATTCTTCGGATTGGCTGGAGGTGAGGCTCCTACGCTCAATTTCGTCAAGAACATAGATGTTGAGGGTTCTCATGCATTCATCGCATTTGAGAACGTGAAGGTGGTGGATGCTGGTGCCGCTTATTTCGTCAACCAGGGTAATGCTTGTACGATTGGAGAATTCAGAGTGAAAGACTGTGAGATGGCGGGATTCAAGAATGCCTTCTTCAGGGTGCAGAACAGCACGGTGAAGGTCATCGAGAAACTCATCATCGACAACTCCATCTTCCATGACATGTGTTCCGGATATTCGTTCATCCATGTGGATGCAGGATCCGGTGCAGGAGTGGTAAAGAACATCGACATTGATAACTCCACGCTCTATAACGTGGCAACCGGAGGTAAGATGTTCATTTACAGCAAAGCTACAGACATGGAGAGCATATCAGTGAGAAACACCACGTTCTACAACTGTATAGGTAACAACAACTACTGGGTTGACTTCAACGGAGCCGGCACGTCTGGAGCCTTCGAGTTCATCAAGTGCCTCTTCACGAAGACACCGGATGATGTGACAAAGAACATCCGTTCGAACAACGACCCGACATTCGACGAATGCTACCACACCACCGACTTCTACAAGACACTCAAGGGATCTAACGAACTGGGTATCTCATCTGAAGACCTGTTCGTCGATCCGGAGAATGCTGACTTCCATTTCAAGGGAGGACGTATTCTATACTGTGGCGACCCGAGATGGTACACAGAAGAATAGTTGACTGAATTATTGAGTAGGCGGAGGGGTGTCTCCCCGGCTGGAGATGCCCCCGCCTGCTTTTTATAATCTGTCAAAACTGATGACTTTTAAATTAATTAATTCAATAAAATTATCTTATGAAAAAAATTCTACTTTCTATCATCCTCACAGCGTTTGCTGCAGGAATGAATGCTGAGACACTTGCTGATTTTCAGAGAGGTATCGGCTCTTTTGAGGTCTATGGAACAACCACAAACGACTTTGTGAAAATCAACTCGAATACGACTTCGGTTGCAGGTGTAAAATTTGCGAATAGTTTTTCTATTGAAAACAAGCTCAGTGCCAACTATGCAGCTGTCACATGTGATGGAGGATTCAAGGCGGGCGACGTACTTACCGTGGCTGGAGCATTCAACAATTCTGATGAAACGAAGACTGCGGCGGTCAGTTTCTTCACTAAGGATGGTGAAGGATACAACGTGTTTTTCTCCACAGAACCTTTTATTAATGGAAGAACTGTTGAAGCAGACCCGACCGAGGAGACTTTCACCCTCACTGAAGATTTAGACACCATCTTCTTCGGACGTAATGGAAACACCGCTACGTTCGTGACTACTCTCAAAGTGGTGAGGGGTGAGGAGACTCCCGACAATCCCGGCCCGGATGACCCGGACACGAGCGATGCGCTGGCTGACTATCAGGGTGGCGTGCTGGCGGGTGTGTTCACCGCTTCTGGCACATGCTCTATGGATGAGTCTGTGAAAATCCACAATGACACAGATGCCGTGAAGGGCATCAAGTTCGCAAACAGCTACAAGAAAGATAATGCGTTGTCTGATAACTATGTGACTGTAACGTGCGAAGGAGGATTCCTGCAGGGAGATATCGTCAAAATCTCTTGTGTGTATAATAATAAGGATGAGAAAGAAACAAAAATGCATGTGTTCACTGTTGATGAGGACAAAAACATACGTGTTCTTTATGAGACAGCACTCTGTATCAATGGAAAAACTACTCCCGACTCTCCTGCTGTAGAGCAGTTTGAACTCGACGGTGACTATGAGACGCTCTATCTCGGACGACAGGGAAGCACAGGCACTTTTGTCCTCACGTTCACGGTCACACGCCCTTCGGAAGAAGATGGTTTGCCAGGCGATGTGAATGACGACGAAAAAGTGGATATCTCCGACGTGGTGGCTATCATCAACCAGATGGCAGGAGCTGCAACTTGGGAAAAAGCAGATGTCAACGGCGACGGAAAGGTGGATATTTCCGATGTTGTGGCAGTTATCAATCTCATGGCAGGAACGCAATCTGCATCCGAATAATTTCTTTCGACGATTCACACGAATTACAAAACTATATGATGCGGCAATGCCGCATCATATAGTCTTACATAACACCTCAACTATTATATAATAAATTATTGAGACGTTCCCATCGGTTTTCTTAAAAACCGTATATTACCCGTTATCGAAACGCTTTTCAATTCCCCTAACCATCTGTGCCCCAGTGTAGAGACTCCCCGTGGGGTGTCTCCCCTGAAACCGTAATATGTTATAGTGCTCAAAAAAACCATCATACCTATGAAATCAAGAAACTTTATTTCCGTTTTCGTGTTATTCTTGATGTGCCAGCTTTCATACGCAGCCTCATCAAGTGTGACATACGCCCTCAAGGTCGGCGACACTTTCAAGTCTGGTGATGTAATCGACGTAAATGATGATGAAGGCAAACTTGCAGCCACCATCACTTACGGCGAATCAGGAGGTGAGGATTTCACTGCTGCAATTGCCGACTCTCATCTCGCCGGATTCCCTGCCTACACATTGGGTAACGGCATCAACGGTGACAAGCCCGGTGGCACTTTCTATGTGATTCAGCCTAAATACAACGGCAAACTCACCGTGGCGGTTGTCATCAACGGAGGAAAGAAATTCTATATCACGGAAGATGGCAATGTGCTTGAGGATTTTAACGGATTCACACTTACGGAAAAGGCATTCACTGCATATACTATCGATGTGGAAGACGGAAAAAACTACAAGGTTTATTGCGCAGGCTCAAAACTCGGGTTCTACGGTTTCCAGTATGAGTGGGAAGAGGGGCAGAACACCAATCCGGATGATAATCCCGACGTGAATCCGCCCGACGACGAGGAGAACGACCTCGGTATAGGTACTGGCACCATCCGATATGCATCTCCGACTGGCACAAGCTCCACAGGCTTGTCTCCCGACGCGCCAGGAAGCCTTACATCCATGATCGGCAAATTGGCAGCGGGAGATATCCTCTATCTGCTCGACGGACAATACGACCTCAAATCATCGGTCAGCATAAACAAAAGCGGGAAAGAGACAGCATATATCCTGATTGCTCCATATCAGGATGCGAAGCCAATCCTGGATTTCCGACAGCAGGCTAACAAGACTAACGGAGTGAAGGTGGGAGGAAGCTACCTCTATATAAAAGGCATCACCATCCGCTATGCCGGATATAAGGGTATATGGCTCGAAGGATGCCAGTACAACATCCTCGAAAGCCTCGATGTGTACGGATGCTGTAATGCTGGAGTTCAGTTGAGGAGTGGAGGACATAACCTTGTCATCAACTGTGACTCGCACGACAACTTCGACTATCAGGATAATGGTGGCAACGCCGACGGGTTCGCCGACAAGCAGGGAGATGCATGCCCGGGAAACATCTATATAGGATGCCGATCGTGGAATAACTCCGACGACGGATGGGACTCCTATGGACGTGTCACCAGCGGAACACCGACTGTATATATCAACTGTATAGCTTACAACAACGGACCCGCTTATTTTGACTTGTCCAAACACCCAAGAGCCAATGGAGTGGATAAAACTCTTTCTTGTTTCTCCGGCAAGAACCTCTCTCGTTTTGCCAACGGCGGAAACCCCAACGGATTCAAAGTGGGCGGTAACGGCACCAGACACAACGTGGAGCTTTACCGCTGTCTCGCAGTCGGACACCGCAAGAAAGGATTCGACCAGAACAACAATGCGGGTAAGATGAAAGTCGTGAACTGCACGGCATATAAGAATAATACCAACTACGGATTCGGAAACAACTACGCCTATACTTTATATCTGTATAATAACATCAGCCTGAGTCCGACGGGAGGCTCATCATCATCCTATCATGTCGCCACTTCTTCATCGGGAACGGTATATCAAAGCAACAACAGCTGGACTTCATCGGCTTACGTGGTCAACAACGACTATTTTGAGAGCACAGACATCATCGACTTGCTCGGAGATATCGATGAGTTTGGAAACCAGCTCCTGCTGCCACGAAATCCCGACGGGTCACTGCCCGATATGCCGTTGCTCAAACTCAAGGAATCAGCCATTAATGCCATCGACAAAGGACGCGACTACACTTCATTCGAGGGGGAGCGTATAGCCAAATATATCTTCCACAGCGGTGAAGCGCCCGACCTGGGATGCTTTGAATTTGTCAACGACACCCATGAACACCTTGCCGGTGATGTAAACGAGGACGGCACTGTCAATATCTCCGACATCGTAGCTGTCATCAACCAGATGGCTGGCACTGCCATCTGGCGCTATGCCAACGTCAACTCCGACAACAACGTGGACATCTCTGACATCGTCGCCGTCATCAACATCATCGCTGGCAACTGATAATATCTTTACTGGAATTAAATGATTTTTTTCATGAGCTAACAGATTCTTTTCTTTACAGGAATTACTGGAATTAATTGAATTTTTTCTTGCTTTTTGCATGATTATATTGAACTATAATGGACAAAAAATTAATTTATCCAACGGAAAGTAGTATTATCCATAAACTTGCTTTGCTTTTACATCAAGAGATGGGTTGTGGTTTTAAGGAAAAAGTATATCAAGATGCTTTTGAGGTTTTGTTGAAAGAGAACGACATTCCATATGAGCGAGAGAAACATTTAACTATCTCTTATCATGGAGTAGAATTAGGACATGGATTTTATTATGATTTTTTATGTTGGAATAAGATAGGTGTTGAGCTGAAGGCCGTTGATGAGATTACTGGAGAGTTTGAGAGCCAACTCATAAATTATCTACATGTCGGAAATCATGTTTTAGGTGTCATCTATAATTTTTCAAAGTTGTCATTGCAATATAAATGGTATGTTAATCATCATTTACGGAACACTGTAAACATTGGTTAATTCCTATAATTCTGAAAATTCCTGTAAAAAAGTATTTTCTTGTATCGTTAAAAATATAAATTCATGTAATTCTTAAAATTCCTGTAAAAAAATATCCTGTATGAATAAGATTTTTAAGTTTTTTATCCTGTCATTGTTTTTCCCGTTGTGTGCTGTCGCTGACGGTTGGGATGAGCAAGTGTATAGACAAATAGAGCAGAGTGTTCAAAAGCCCATGTTCGGTTCTGTTGATATAGTCATCACGAAAACGGGTGCGAAACCAGATGCCACGGCTGCAAAAAACCAGAAAGCCATCCAGAAAGCCATTGATAAATGTGCGAAAAAGGGTGGGGGAAAGGTGATTGTCCCTGCAGGACAACGGTTCAAGACTGGTGCCATCACCCTCAAGAGCCATGTCAATCTTGTTGTGGAGGAGGGAGCTGTGCTTGAATTTGTATTCCAGCCGGAGCTTTATCCCATTGTCGAGACTGCTTGGGAAGGGCTTGACTGTTACAACCTCTCCCCTTGTGTCTATGCCATTGACGCAACCGACATTGCTGTCACAGGCAAAGGAACAATCGACGGAGGAGGTAACCGGCAGACATGGTGGCCATGGAACGGTGCTGCCAAACACGGGTGGACTGAAGGCGTGAAAAGCCAGAAGGACGGAGGAAGAGCCCGTCTCCTCCAGAACGGAGAGGACGGCATCCCTATGCTTATCAACGGCAAGCCTAACCAGCAGCGCACGTTCACTGAAAACGACCGGCTGCGTCCGCAACTCATCAACTTCACCAAATGCCAGCGTATCCTTATTGAGGATGTCACGTTGCTAAGCTCCCCGTTCTGGGTGATTCATCCATTGAAATCAACCGACATTACGGTCCGTGGCGTGCATATCAACAACGACGGACCGAATGGCGACGGATGCGATCCGGAGTCCTGTGACCGTGTACTTATTGAAAACTGCTACTTCAACACCGGCGACGACTGCATAGCCATCAAGAGCGGACGTAACCGTGACGGAAGAGAACGTGGCATGCCATCGAAGAACATCATCATACGCAACTGCGAGATGAAGAACGGGCACGGGGGCGTGGTCATCGGATCTGAGATTAGCGGAGGATGCACTAACGTGTATGCACACGACTGTGTGATGGACTCGCCTAACCTCGACCGAGTGCTACGTATCAAAACAAATTCTTGCCGTGGAGGAATCATTGAGAATATCAACATGCGCAACATCAAAGTGGGGCAGTGCGGCGAGAGCGTGCTGAAAATAAATCTTGACTACGAGCCGAAGGAAATTTGCTGCCGTGGCAACTACCCGACGGTCAGAAACGTGTACATGGAGAATGTCACCTGTGAGAAATCGAAATATGGCGTTCAGATTATCGGCTTGGAGGAAGACACTTACGTCTATGACATCTTTGTGAAGAACTGCAAGTTCAACGGGGTGAAGGACGGAAACACCATCACAGGAAAGACACGCAACGTGAAACTCGAGAACCTCTTCATCAACGGCAGTCTCGTGTTGCAGGAGATGCCCTACAAGCACTACAGTGAGTGGATGACCCACTCTGAAATGCAGCGGGTGCCGGAGAGCTATATGCTCGACTTCTCCACAAAGCCGAAATGGAGTTATGTGATGGGAATCGAGCTGGAGGCGATGCTCGACACCTATCTGAAATACGGCGACAAGACGGTGCTCGATTACTGCAGGATGTACACCGACAAGATGATAGATGCCGATGGCAACATCACAGGCTACAAACTCGAAGACTACAACTTAGACAATATACGGACGGGCCATTTCGTGGCCCGTTTGTATGAGCTGTTGCCTGAACCGAAAAACCTCAAAGCCATGCAGACGCTCATGACGCAGCTGAAAGACCAGCCGCGGACGGATGCAGACGGTGTGTTCTGGCATAAGGCGATTTATGCCTATCAGGTGTGGCTCGACGGCATCTTCATGGGCCTCCCTTTCCATTCGCTCACTGCACGCATGCTGTTGTCCTCAGATGAGGCAGAAAAAGTGTACGATGATGCGGTGAATCAGATTTCCGTCACTTACAAGCGCACGCTCGACCCGAAGACCGGTCTGAACCGCCATGCATGGGATGAGACGCATGAGATGTTCTGGGCGGACAAGACCACCGGACTCTCACAGCATTGCTGGGGGCGTGCGCAGGGATGGTACACGATGGCGCTCATTGAACTGCTTGATGCCATGCCTGAGAACTATGGCCGCAGACAGGAAGTAATCAGTCTTTTGCAGAAAGACCTGGACGCAGTGGTGAAATGGCAGGACAAGGAGACGGGCGTATGGTATCAGGTGATGGACTCCCCCGGACGTGAGGGCAACTATCTCGAATCCACCTGTTCGTCTATGTTCGCCTACGTCTTGCTCAAGGCGGCAAGGAAAGGATATGTGGGCCAGCAATACCGAGAGGCCGGTGTCAAGGCTTACAAGGGGATTCTCAAAAACTTCATTCGAGTGAATGACGACAAGACCATATCGCTGACAAATTGCTGCTCCGTGGCGGGACTCGGACCGGGCATGAGCGAGAAAGTGATGAAGGCCGCTCCGAAAGTGAAGGAAAATACCCGTCGTGACGGCTCCTATGAATACTATTTGTCAGAGCCTATACGTGACAATGATGCTAAAGGCGTCGGACCCTTCATCTGGGCATCCCTTGAAATGGAGCGCATCCAGAACAATTAATCAGATCCTCCATCACATCTTAATCGTATCCTCTTCCACATCTTAATCGTATTCTCCACCACATCTTGATGCTATTCTCCGCAGCATCAAATAAAAACGTTGTGTAGCCCAAAAGGACATCGGCTGGGGGCATGGTCGTCCCGACCGTGCCAAGCGTCGAGGGCTCGATGCCCGAAGACGCTTGAAAGAATATTCAAAAAACTAATAAATCTACATATCACAAATTCTGAAAATTCCTGTAAAAAATCATGTTCACATTGCTCGCTGTTGATTTGGACGGGACCCTGCTCCGCAACGACCATACCATCTCCGATTTCTCCGCCGACACGCTGATTCATGCGCAGAAGAAAGGTTTGACCGTTGCTCTCTGCACTGGTCGCCCCACCGACGGTGCTCGTCATATTGCTGAAAGCTTGCGTCTCCATGAGTTCGGTGGTTTCCTCATTGGTTATAACGGTGGTGATATCATTGAATGTAAAAACAATAAAGTCATCCGCGACCTCCTGCTCCCAGATGGTGTCCTTCCGAAGATTGTACAGTTCGCGCAGTCTCTCCAGACCGATATCGTAACGTTCTGTGACGGGCATATCATTGCCACCTCCGACACCAATCCCTTCATCCTGCGCTCATCGGTCAGAAACAAGATGAACATCGTAAAGACCGCCAATTGGCTGAAGGCAGCAGAAGGTCTCCCCCTCCATAAGTGTATGCTTGTGGGAGACCCAAAACGCCTGATACCGATGGAACTGCAAGTAAAAATGGCGTTTGACGGGGTGTTGGAGGCTTTCTGTTCCGAACCACAGTTTCTGGAGTTCACGCCGCTCGGCATCAACAAAGGCGACGGACTACAATGGCTGATGAATCATCTCAATATCTCCCCGTCGGAAGTCATCGCCTTCGGCGACACGCCCGGTGACATCCCGATGCTCCGACTTGCAGGCCTTGGCGTAGCCATGGCAAACGCCCCCGAGTCCGTCAAAGCCATTGCCGACACCATCGCGCCTTCAAACGTGGAGGATGGAGTGGCGCGTATGCTTGAGAAGTTGCTTTAATGAGCCCAATATGTAAATCTTCTAACTGATGTTGAATCCCAATGAAAAACATATTGTATTCGCCATTCAGTTTTCTCATGCTGACGGGATCAATAAACGCACTGAAAGCAATGAAAATGACGCAGAGAAACAAGTGCTGGTGGCAGCGGCATTCGGCGAATAACCCTGAACTTGTGCCCAAAAGAATAGGAATTAAAGTCTTTTCATCCGGAAAAGCCAATTCAAGTCGATTCCGAACGTCAGCGACGACTCATAGGCTTTCTTTCCGCTGGTTGTCTTGAACAAATGGAGCAGTCCTTGTTTATAAGTGACGGTAAGCGGTCCGAGTCCGACCACCGTCATCCAGTCAGTTGAAAACCAATTGATATGCAATCTGGACTCAGACTCTTTCTTGTCCCTGCTATATCTGTAAGTGTAATTTTTGCTGTCCACCCCCCTTGTTCCTATTGCCAGGCCTGTCTTTATGGAAAAAATCTTATAAGGTGTCTGATAACCGACCAAGACAGGGAACCGTAGGCCTGCATAATCAAATCTGTTCTTTTTCAGAGGCGATTCTGCTTCCACAAAGTCAATGTTTTGGTGAGATCGAATAAGTAGCGTATTATTCTCGAAATGATAGAATCCGGCATATAGCTGAGCGGCGGCTGACACTCCAAGATATTCTCCGTACAAGTTTTTTGCTATTTCGAATGCTGTGACACCGATCTCATAATGCTTGCTGACACCGTTCCGCAAGTGAAAATCAGTACTGCTACTTCCAAAGATACCGTCTAACAGCATGGAATTCCCATACCAGACAGACGGAATTTGAGGGTCGTAAGTTTTCAGCCACGTCCGTTTCTTCTTATGTTTGACAGGCTCTGTTTTGTCATGATTTTTTTGCTCAATATGCTCTGTTTTGTTATGATTCAAAAGGGCAAAAGGTGCCTCAATAAGTAGCATCGGAAACAGGAAGATTGTGTGCACGCGTAGATTCTGATTTCCTTCATAAGGATCCCGTTCCAAACTGTCCTCTATTGCCGTGTTTTCTGGCATAATGGTGTCTATGATGGCTGTGTCACCAAGAGATTGGATGGTGGCATTCGCTGTAGATTCCACGGTTATGACAGGAACTGATATCTGATGAAGAGTTGATTCGGAATCTTGCGCCTTCATACTTGTACTTATAGTAAGAATTGATAGCAAAGTCATGATTATTCTCATGGTCGTTGATTTTTGGAATAATAGACTGACGAAAAATAGTTTGCGTATTGCCCATCCGTTGGTGCACCCCACGCGTAGGAGGCGAAAGCCTTCAGGCCTTGCAAGTAAAAACGCTATTGACACGTAAGGATGGACAAGACTGCAAAACAATAGCAAATTTACAAATAAAATGTAATCAAACAAACAAATATTTGTTATATGTTTGGACTCCACTACATTTTTGTTACATTTTTATGTTTTCAGATGGTTTTTTGTTTGTTTTTCATTAACTTTGCGACTGTATTATTCTCATGAAACTAACTCTAACGCATTTTATAAAATGAAAACAAAAGAATCTAATCTGCTTGACACGAGATGTGCGGCCAATGTAAAGAATGTGAATTGCTATAAGCGTCAGTGCGGCAGACGCCTTTGCATGCTTTTTTCCCTGTTTTCTATACTGATGACAACTGCATCAGCGCAGGACTACAAGAAATATTATGAGAACCTGCCGGTGCAGGTGGCTCAGGTCACCCCTGTCACGTTTCCTGCAAATGAGGTGAACATCAAGGACTGTGGTGGAGTGGGCGACGGAGTGACGTTGAACACGGATGCGTTCAGCAAGGCCATCTCTAAATTGACGAAACTTGGCGGCGGACGTCTGGTCGTACCGGAAGGGGTATGGTTGACTGGACCGATTATGCTGAAGGACAACATCGAACTACATGTCTATCGCAATGCCATCATCTACTTCTCTCCCGACAAGAGCCTCTATCTTGACCCTAAGGGTGCCTCAAACCGTGCCTATCCTTGCATCCGTGCGTCAAAACGCAAGAATATTGCTATCACTGGTCTTGGAATCATTGACGGCAATGGTGGGCAGTGGCGTCCGGTGAAACGGAGCAAACAGAGCGACGTGGAATGGAAGCAGTACCTTGATATGGGTGGACAGGTGACGCAGGACGGCAGCCTGTGGTATCCTTGGCAGATGAAGAACGGATATGCCGATATCGCCGACACACCAAAGAATCAGGAGGGTATGCGCAATGACCTCATCCGTTTTACCGATTGTGAGAACATTCTTGTGAAGGGCGTGACCATCCAGAATTCCCCTCGTTTTCATGTGCATCCATGCAACAGCAAAAACGTCATCATAGACGGTGTCACTGTGCGTTGCCCTTGGAATGCCCAGAACGGTGACGCCATCGATTTCAGTGACGTGAACGTGGGATTGATTGTGAACTGCACTGTTGACGCTGGCGACGATGGTCTGTGTATGAAGAGCGGAAAAATTAAAGAAGGTGCTCCGGCTAATGGTTGTGAGGACATCGTAATTCAGAACAACACCGTTTTCCATGCACATGGAGGTTTTGTTCTTGGAAGCGAGACTGTAAGTGGCATGCGTCGCATCGTCGTTCGTAATAACCGGTTCAGCGGCACGGACACGGGGCTGCGTTTCAAGAGCGGCATCGGACGAGGCGGTAAGACAGAACAGCTCTATATATCCGACATCGTGATGAGTGACATCTCAGGCGAGGCTGTCATCTTCCAGTGCGACTATGCCGACCAGCCGGCAGGACGTGAGGCGAAGACGCCTACGCAGCAGGAGAAGAAAGAGATGAAGGATGTGCCTGAATTCCAGGATATCCATATCCAAAATGTGGTGTGTCGTGGATGCAAGACTGCCATCAAGGCGGCTGGCATTCCCGGTCAGCAATGTGTACACGACATTGACATCAAGGATTGTACCTTCGTGTACAACAAGACAGGGGAGGATATCGATGCTCAGACCGCACAGATTAACAGCACCAATGTAAAACTTGTGGAAAACAAAAATAAAGAATAAAGACAGACTGCAGCAAAACAATCTTATAACCTCCCATAACCTCCCATATCTTCCTATAATCTCCTATAACCTCCTATAAATAAAAAACTTGAATCTCTTAAATAATTCAAATTTTCCCGTGAAGAACTTTATAAAGAAGAGTGCCTTATCCATGCTGCTGCAGACAGCATTAGTCTGCAACATATCTGCGCAGAGCGATTTGGCTTCACACGTTAACCCCTTCATTGGCTCGGGCGGACACGGACATGTCTTTGTCGGAGCAAATGTACCGTTTGGAGCTGTTCAGTTGGGACCGCAAAACATTCATAAGGGATGGGACTGGACATCAGGTTATCACTATAGCGACAGCATCGTCATCGCTTTCTCACATACGCATCTCAGCGGAACAGGTTGTGCTGATTTGGGTGATGTGGGAATAATGCCGTTCATGGGAGAGATAACTCCTGAAGTGGGCAAACAAAAAAACATCAGCGGCACCACTTCATCTTATTATCGGCATGAGAAAGAGACGGCTGAACCAGGATACTATGCGGTGAAACTGGAAAATGGAGTGGATGTGGAACTGACTGCCACCGAACGCGTCGGATTCCACCATTATCATTTTAACGGCAATGAGACACCCCACATTCTTGTGGATTTAGTGAATGGAAATAATAGCACGGTGTTTGAGTCAGGCATCACCCGCATTGACGAAACCACCATCCAGGGATTCCGTTTCTCCAATGGTTGGGCCACTCCTCATAAAATATTTTTCTATGCGCAGATCAGCGAACCGATGCGTGTGTTCATCCTCTTCAACAACAATGTGCCCACGGGCAACAAATCTCTTCACGACAAATGGGTAAAGGGAGTCGCAACCTTTAACGACAATGTCCGCGACGTGAAAGTGAGAGTGGCAATCTCATCGGTCAGCTGCGAAAATGCGAAGATGAATTTGGAGAAAGAGGGTGACACATGGAACTTCAACCATGTGAGGACCCAGGCAAGGAAAAAATGGAACGATATGCTGTCGAAAATTGAGATAGACGGCACTGACCGGCAGAAGACGATTTTCTATACCGCTCTCTATCATGCGTTTATCGCACCGGTTTTATATTCAGATGTGAATGGGGATTTCAGGGGTATGGACGACAAAATATATTCAAATAATGCGTTCACAAACTACTCTGTTTTCTCATTGTGGGACACCTATCGCACACTGCATCCTATGTTCACCATCATCCTGCCGGAATTGCTGCCCGACATGATGAACTCTATGCTCAGCATCTACGACCAAAACGGGAAACTGCCTATTTGGCCTCTCTATATGGACGAGACCAACTGCATGCCTGGATACAGCTCCGTTCCGGTCATCGCGGATGCCTATCTGAAAGGAATCAAGGGGTTCGACGCGGAGCGGGCGTTGAGATATATGGTGAGCACTGCAACAAATCCCAAACAAAGGGCTGTGAGCGACTTCATGAAATATGGCTATATCCCTGCCGACTGCATTGGAGAGGCGACTTCCATCAATCTTGAATACGCCGCCGATGATTGGGGACTTGCGCTGATGGCGAAGAAAATGGGAAAAATGGATATATATGATCAGTTCATCAAACGGGGAAAATCGTATCAGCACTTTTTCGATAAAAGCATCATGAAGATTCACCCGAAGATGAAAGACGGTTCATGGTATGAGCCTTATTCACCGTTCCGGCTTGACCACCACGGTAATGTGGGCGACTTCACGGAAGGAAACGGATGGCAATACACTTTTATGGTGCCGCAAGACCCGGAGGGGCTGATTGCTTTGCATGGATCCGATGAGGCATTCATCAAAAACTTGGACGAGCTGTTCGTGGCTGAAGGATTTCATGGGGACGATGTGCCACCGGATGTGACGGGATTCGTAGGGCAATATGCACATGGAAACGAGCCGGTTCACCACATTCCTTATCTTTATGCATACGCAGGGGCGCAATGGAAGACCGCCGAGAGGGTGAGGATGCTGCAGGAGAAATTCTATACGGACGAACCCGACGGCTATTGCGGAAATGAGGACTGCGGACAGATGTCTGCCTGGCATATCATGTCGGCGTTAGGACTGTTCCAGGTGAACCCTTCAAATGGCATATACGTCATCGGAAGCCCTTCCTTTACCAATGCCACGATACATCTTGAGGAAGGAAAAGAATTTAAAATCATCGCGCACGACAACAACGACAAGAACGTGTATGTCAAGTCTGCAAAACTAAATGGTAAAAACTATCGGCTGACTTATCTCACTTATCAAGACATAATGAAAGGAGGAACGCTCGAACTGTTCATGAGCCATACGCCTAACAAGGATTATGGGGCATCAGACAAATACAGGCCTTATTCAGCAAGATAAAAAAAAGAGGGTGTAATTACACCCTCTTTTATGATTTGCCTCCAAGAAAATTAAAGCTTTGCAATGAGCTTTGCGGCACCTGATTTCAGGTTGGCTGCCTTTTTCCAGTGGATTACATTTCTCTTTGCCAGCTTGTCCAGCATTTTCTGCAGTTTCGGGAAACGCTCCTGTGCCTCGGCCTTGTCCTCACACTTGCGGAAGTCGCGGAGTGCGTTACGCATGGTCTTTGCGTAATAGTGGTTGTGCAACTTGCGTTTCTGATTCTGACGGATGCGCTTAAGCGCGGATTTGTGATTTGCCATTTTTTCTGTTTGTTTTTTTTAAGTGAATAAAAAAAGGGAAGTGCGATGTGGTATGGCTCTTTGACCTCGCACCAATCTTCCCGTGGGTAGCCCGTAGGAGAGTCGAACTCCTCTTTAGAGAATGAAAATCTCTCGTCCTAGCCGATAGACGAACGGGCCAAACCTATTAGCGAATGAACGAAAAAATAACTCTTAAGCTCATTTGCGGGTGCAAAGGTACGAACTTTTAACCGAATAGCAAAACTTTTTCCACTTTTTTTTCATACTACGACCGTTTTTTGTCTTTTACCAACGTTTTCCATACAGAAAATGAATGTAATCTCATCTTCTCATCTTCAAAAAAAAATAAAATTTACCAATAGCCAAATAAATAGTAAATAGTAAATGGTAAATGATAAATGTTAAATGTTAAACGGTAAATGTTAAAAGGTAAATCGTAAATCGTAAATAATTCGTATTTTTGCAACATGATTGAGCGGTTGCATGCCATTGTATTGCGGATTGTGAAATACAACGACCGTATGCGTATTGCCGACGTGTTCACAAAAGAGCACGGAAGGATGTCCTTTGCCATTCCTGAAGGATCGGCGAAGTCGAAGCACAAGTCCATGAGGGTGATGTGGAGACCACTGGCACTCGTTGAATTTGATGCCGAGATGAAAGGAAAAAACAATATGCCTAGACCAAAAGACAGTAGGGTTTATCTCAATTTTGCTGATTTGCCTTATAACCCCTTGAAAACGATGGTGGCTATGTTCATCGATGAACTCCTTTGTGGCGCTCTGTGGGGAGAACAGCCTGATGAACCTCTCTACCAATTTGTGGAGCAGTCGCTTATACTTCTTGACAATAGCGTAAGTAACATCGCAAATTTCCATATTGCATTTGCCGTCTCACTGCTGAAGTTCCTTGGAATCGAGCCGGTGAAGAGGAAGGGACAGGCTGCACCATTCTACGACCTTTTGGCTGCTGAACCTTATGATGTGATGCCTACACATGAATACAGGCTGGTAGGACAGGAGGCTACCGCTTTGCAACTGATGCTGCGAATGAACTATCGTAACATGCGGCTTTTCCGCTTCACAAGACAACAGCGCCTGAGGACTCTTGAGGTCATCAATGAATATTACCGCCTGCATGTACCCGACTTCCACACCCTGAAATCTATTGCCGTCTATGCTGATGCACTCTCTTAACCGGACTATCTTATCATCTTCCATTACAATTAAATCCCCCATAAGCTTAATTCAACTTTTGCAAGTTTTTGAAAAAGCTGACAATTATTAAATTCTGTTTTATTTTGAGTGATTCTAATGTCGATTTATCATTGGCAAAACTATCGTCCACGAGCCTCAAGCTCGTTAACTCCCATTTTAAATTCCGAACCACTTGCATAAATCTTACATCTTACATAATTAAATCATAAAATTAACTCGGCTTCCTTTTTTACTTCAGAAACTTGAATAAATAGTAAATCGGAATTAGTAAATTAAAAACTTTCGTTAAATATTCTTTGTTTTTTTATTTTATTTACGGAATTATACCGATAAATGTAAATTATTTGCTAAATTTGCAACATATTTCAGATTCTGTACGTATGGAACAAGAAGAAACCCCACTGCAACACGAAAAACAGCAGAAGATTGATGTTGACCAGATATTGAAGGATAAAGCAGGCAAAAAAGCTAAATTTATTCCGTGGTTCGTGAAAAGGTGGCTGAAGAAGACTCTGCATCAGGATGAGGTTAACAGATTCCTTTTGGGCAGGGCGGCTGGAAAATACGGCGTCGATTTCCTTGATGAGTGTGTCGATTATCTGGAGATGGACATGGAAGTTGAAGGACTAGAAGAACTGCCAACTAACGAGGGAGGACGATTTTTCACCATCGTATCCAACCATCCCCTCGGTGGAGCAGATGGAGTAGCACTTGGAAAACTTATCTGCCATAAATACGACAGCAAGATGAAATATCTCGTCAACGACCTGCTCATGAACCTGAAAGGACTTGCACCACTCTGTGTTCCAATCAACAAGACTGGTAACCAGAGCCGGGATTTCCCAAAAATGGTTGAGGCGGCGTTTCAGGGTGAAAACAATGTGCTGATGTTCCCGGCGGGGCTTTGTTCCAGAAAACAGGACGACGGAACTATTAGAGACCTACCATGGAAAAAAACGTTCATTACTAAGAGCATTCAGTATCAAAGAGATGTCATTCCTGTGCATTTCTCAGGACATAACTCTGATAAGTTCTATAATATTGCTAGATTCTGCCTGAAGCACAAGCTTAAATTCAACTTCGCTATGCTTTATTTGGTAGATGAGATGTATAAGAACGTGGGAAAGCATTTTAAGGTCACTTTTGGAGAACCAATCCCATGGCAGACGTTTACCGATAAATCTAGAAACCCAGCGCAGTGGGCACAGTGGGTACAGGACAAGGTTTATGAACTTTGAGGTGATTTGCCTGGGATTATTTTTAATTTGTTGATAATGAAGCAATGGTGAAAAACGTGGGGTATATTTACTTTTCACTTTTCACTTTTCACTTCGAAGAACCTTGTTACGACTAGGCAATTATCGAGCAAGTTCGGATAAGCTCTAGCTGATTCAAGGTTTCACTTTTCACTATATATAAAATATGTTGGAAAAAGAAAATTGCGGTGGAGATGTTTGTGGTGCTGCACAGCAGGCTAACGGACCCGTGCTGCCGCCGTGGTATGGAAAGTTTGATGATATCATATCACCTGTGCCGGTTAACATCCTGAAGGCTGAGCTCACGGAGGAGAAGAAGCTCCGTGCGACGAACAGAAGCAACAATGAGATTTATATTTGTACTTGGCAGGACTCGCCCAATGTGTTGCGGGAAATCGGAAGGCTGCGGGAAATCGTATTCCGGGCTGCTGGTGGGGGAACCGGAGAACCCCTCGACCTCGATGAGTTCGATACGATGGATGACCCCTATAAGCAACTCATCGTCTGGGATCCGGAGAACGAGAAAATCATTGGTGGATACAGATACATCCTTGGCACAGACATCAAGATGGATGAGCACGGGAAACCGCTGCTTGCCACTGGACACATGTTTGAGTTCAGCGACAAGTTCTTGAAGGAATACATGCCATATACCATCGAGCTCGGACGTTCATTCGTCAGCCTGGATTACCAGTCAACACGCACAAGCAATAAGGCTATCTTCGCGCTCGACAACCTATGGGACGGACTTGGAGCGCTTACCATCATCATGCCCAACGTCAAGTATTTCTTCGGAAAGATGACAATGTATCCTTCCTACAACAGAAGATGTCGCGACATGATTCTGTATTTCCTCAAAAAACATTTCGAGGACAAAGAAAAGCTCATCATTCCCGAATGTCCGCTTGAGCTGGAGCACGACCCCAAGGAGTTTGAGGCTATATTCACCGAGGACAACTTTAAGGACGACTATAAAATCCTCAACCGTGAGGTGCGGAAATATGGTCTTAACATCCCGCCGCTCGTCAATGCTTACATGAGCCTCTCACCGACAATGAAACTCTTCGGAACAGCTATCAACTACGGATTCGGAGATGTCGAGGAGACGGGAATTCTCATCACTATCAATGAAATCATCGACGACAAGTATGTACGTCATATCGAGTCGTTCGCCAAAGAGCATCCCGAACTCATCAAAATCACCAGTGGAGCCAACATCGTCATCAGCGACAAAGAATAATACATCTATCTTATCGATAAACAGAAAAAGCGGACAATACGTCCGCTTTTTCTGTTTCACTTTTTATCCTTGTGAGCTCAAAAAACTCATTAGATAACAGGAATCGATTCACCATTGATTTTCCTGTAAAGGTCGAGTGCATAGACATCGGTCATGCCGGAAACGTAATCCACAACAGCCATCAAACGTTCGTAGGCTGAGTTGGCATGAACATCGTACTGTGCAGACACACGGTCGAGAAGCAACTTGGAATAAGCGCGGTTTGGGGTCATCACCGCATCAACAAATAAATCAATCAGCTGGGAGATAATCTTATAGCCCGACAATTCGATGTCGAGAACATTCTTGTTTTTGTATATCTTACTCACAGACACCCGCTCACAGGTCTTGTAAGCCTCAAGCACAGAGTCTGGCACATGATTGATTAAAGAGCCATCGAACATGCCGCTGAGTATCTCTTCTTCGCTATCAACAAAGACTCGTACACATTCTCGCACAAGCACTCCAATTGCGCAAGAACGGAGATAAGCTATTTGCTCGTTCACATCGTTTACTTTTGACATTACCTCCTCTGTGTGGGAACGTTTCGATGGGGCAACAAAACCCAATAACAGACTTTTGGTCTCATCTGTACTCAGAATGCCCAGCTTGTGGGCATCCTCTATGTCCATGATTTCATAACAGATGTCGTCGGATGCCTCAACTAAATAAACCAAAGGATGGCGGCACCAACGGTTTTCATCTGTCTGAAGAATGCCCAGTTCATCGGCTATCTTGTGGAAGGTGGCTTGTTCACTCTGAAAAAAACCGAATTTCTGCTTCTTACCGGATTCAGAAGAAGGGTAGGGATATTTCACGATGGAAGCCAACGTGGAATAGGTCATCACGAATCCGCCGGGACGACGACCTTTGAACTGATGGGTCAGAATACGGAACGCATTTGCGTTACCGTCGAAACGAGTCAGGTCTGTCCATTCGGATGATTTCAGTTCACCTTCCCATTGCTTTCCGTTTCCTTCGCTGAAATAAGCGGCGATCGAACGCTCACCGGAATGACCAAAAGGAGGATTCCCTAAATCGTGGGCAAGACAAGCTGCGCTTACAATGCTGCCGATTTCGCCTATGTGTGAGTCTGAAAGTTCGGGATGAAGTGAGGTCAGCTGACGCGACACGTCGTCACCTAGAGAACGACCTACGCTCGCAACTTCCAGGGAGTGCGTCAGACGGTTGTGGACGAATATGCTGCCAGGAAGTGGAAACACCTGGGTCTTGTTCTGCAGACGGCGGAAAGGGGCTGAGAAAATCAGACGGTCGTAGTCTCGCCTGAACTCCGTGCGGTCGTCACGGCGGTCGTAATGAAGCTCTTCCTGACCTAACCGCTTATTGGATATAAGTCGATTCCAGTCCATGTTGTTGAATGTTGAGGATTGTTTGTCCATGTAGGGAATTTCTTCATGTATGTCTGAAAAACTAACAACTAAAAACTAACAACTAAAAACTATTATAAGCCTAAATTATATGCAAAAATACATAAAAGGTGTGAAAAACTCAAATATTTGAGATTTTATTATTAATTTTGCATTTTAAATAGTCATTCATTTAGTAATTATTGTAATTTAATTGTCAATTCAATTCATGAATGTGAGAATTATCAATAAGTCACACCATCCCCTGCCCAAATATGAGACAAATCAGTCGGCGGGAATGGATTTAAGGGCAAATCTTTCACAGCCTGTCACACTGAATCCCATGCAGCGCTGTCTTGTCCCTACAGGTCTGTTTATCGAGCTTCCAAAAGGATATGAGGCGCAGGTCAGACCTAGAAGCGGACTTGCTGTCAAGAAAGGCATCACTGTTCTTAACTCTCCTGGCACTATCGATGCCGATTACAGAGGCGAGGTATGTGTCATTCTCGTCAACCTGTCTGATCAGCCTTTCGTTATCAACGACGGAGAAAGGGTGGCACAGATGGTGGTGGCAAAACACGAGACTGTGGAATGGATTCCTGTGGAATCTTTGGAAGATACTGAGCGTGGAGTCGGAGGATTCGGACATACTGGGGTGTAACAACGCTGAATGGAATTGTTGATGGCATGGGTTGTCCGATTGACAATTCTTTCTGTCATACAAACATTTTGTATTCTGGCCTTCTCGTCTTCATTTTTAATTCTTTCTTTTTTCTACGATTTACTTTGTTGAAACAGTTTCTATACATATTACTGTTTTTTTGTTGCGGACAAACTGTATTTGCACAAAATTATGACCAAGCCGTCAGGGAGAAGGCTGATGCCTTTTATTTTGACGGAGTGAGGCAGCGTATGGCTGGAAACCATGCGGAGGCGTATCAGTTATATCTCCATACCCTTGAACTTTGCCCAGACCATGTGGGAGCCAACTACGACATCTCTTCTTATCATCATCTCATGGGAGAGGACAGTCTGGCTATGGTCACGCTGCAAACTGCTGCCGATGCCGATCCAAACAACTACTGGGCACGACAGGCTCTTGTACAGCTCTATGTCAGTGAGGACAAAAATGTGGAGGCTATCACTGAGCTTGAGAAGCTTGCCAAGGCTTACCCGAAAAACAGTCAGCTGCTGTTCATGCTTGAAGAACTCTATTTTAAGACAGAGAATTATCCAAAAACGGTCGAGACGCTCGACCGGATAGAGCTGCTTGAAGGGAAAAACAAGGAAATCTCAACAGAGAAATTCAGAATCTATTCCCTTATGAAAGACGAAAAAAAAGCGTTTGAGGAGATGAGGGCATTGGCGGAGGAATATCCCAATGACATCAGATATCAGGTGCTGATTGGCGATTTTTATCTCGACGAGGGGAAAAACGACCAGGCGTTGGAGGTCTATGAGAAAATACAGCAGACCGACCCGTATAACATCAACTTGCTTATGTCGCTTGCCAGATATTACGAAATTACTGGGCAGACTGAACGGTATGCTGAAAACCTCGCGAAAATCGTGACAAACGAGGCCCTTGACAACGACACGAGAGTTAAGATTATGCAGGGAATCGCTGCCCAGAATCTGTTCGGACAGAAGAACGATACGGCAAAGGTGATGGGACTGTTCGACCAGATTATGAAACTTCCCCAGGAAAACAATGACATGGGGGAACTCTATGCACGATATTTGATTTCAAGCGAAATATCCAAAGAGAAAATCAAACCAGTCCTTTATCAGATGCTGGACATCGACCCTGAGGAGGATATCGCACGCAACCAGCTTCTGTCTTACGCTATAGAGGAGGATGACGATGATGATGTGATGAAACTCTGTAAGACAGCTGTCGATTACTCGTCGAAAAATCCGATGTACTACTACTACCTCAGCGTGTGCTACCTCCGTCACTCCAATTACGAGGAGGCAATCAATGCCAGCAGGAAAGGATTGGAGAGAATAGACGACGAGTCGAACCTTGAGATGATTGTCAACATGTACACCATTTTGGGAGACTGCTATCATAGGACCGGTAAAAACCAGCAGGCTTTCGAATGTTACGACTCTTGTCTGCTATACAGGCCCGACGACGCGTTAGTGCTCAACAACTATGCCTACTATTTGGCACTTGAGAAAAAAGACCTCGAAAAGGCGGTGAAAATGTCTGCTAAGGCCATTCAACTGAGGAAGGATGAACCTAATTATATCGACACCTATGCTTGGGTTCTTTTCGAACTGAATCGGTATGATGAGGCTAAAGCGCAGATAGACAAAGTGCTCGAACTAAAAGATGGAAAGATGGGTAAGGGAGATGCCACATTTATCGAGCATGCGGGCGACATCTACTATAAATGTGGACTGAAAGAGCAGGCTATCAGGTTCTGGCAGCAGGCGGAAAAAACCGGAGGAGGCTCCAATCTGCTCAAGAAAAAAATAAAAAAACGTAAATACATCGAATGACTCCTAAAAATAGGTAAATGTTCAAATGCTAAAATAATAAAATAAATCATTAATCGTAAATAATTAAATCGTAAATAATTAAATCGTAAATAATTAAATCGTAAATAATTAAATCGTAAATAATTAAATCGTAAATAAATATGATTAATTTTAAAACGCTTTCTTTGTTGTTTGTGCTGACTGGTATTGTCAATGTGGCTTGTGGAAGCCAGAAGACACTGGTTAAGAACGACACGCTGCCGGATAATCCCACTGGCGTTTTTCAGAAAGAAGCTTATTTCAAGAAAATCAACGCGAATAAAAGTAAAGAAGACTATCTCACAGCAAAAATCAAATGTGTGGTGAGCATGGACGGAAAAAACACCAGCACTTCCGGGCATCTTAGAATGAAGAAGGATGATGTCATTCAGATTTCACTCCTCGATCCCATTGCAGGACTTCTGGAGCTGATTCGGATTGAGTTCACCAAGGACATGATGCTCATGGTGGACCGCTACAACAAAAAATATATCTATGTGCCTTACGACCAGGTCGATTTCCTCAAGAAATGCGACATCGACTTTATTGCACTCGAAAACCTGTTCTGGAACCACATTTTCGTACCGGCTAAGCAGCAGGCGGAACCGGAAGACTTCCTGTTTGAGACAACTGAGAGCTCTGAACCGGTGAGCGGTAAGGAGGTGAGACTTAAATATGTCGATGAGCACCTCACGTATTGCTTCACAACATCTCAGGAGGAAAAACGGCTTGTGGAGACCCTTATCACCGGAAATCGTGACAAAGAATCTAAATTTGCATTCCAATACAATGACTTTAAACCGTTCCAGGGAAACGATTTCCCCAACGAGATGGTTATGTCGTTCATTATGGGCAGCAAGAATGCCTCACTTTCGTTCATCCTCTCATCTGTCAAGAACAAGTCTGGATGGGAAACCAGAACAAAAATCCCGACTAAATACTCCAAGGAGGATCCTGAGCGTATTTTCCGCTCAATCATGGGACCTAATTAAGAAATGAATACTCCAGAATATAAACCAGCAGAGTAGGGACTTACTTCATGTGTGTCCGAGTTCGGATGCAATGACTGTCGTCTTGTTTTCTCGTATTTTTGACATCTTGTCTTCTTCAATTTATCAACTTGTTTTTTCCCGATAACTAAAATGAAAAAATACATCTCTATCCTGTTTGTCATCTGCATCGTGATGTTTGTTTTTGCCGGTAACATGTCGGCAGGTTTCAGCTTGGTTCAACAGAAGCCCCAGCAGAAGGCCCAACCCCAACAGAAGCCCCAGCAGAAGGCACAGCAAAAAGCTCAACCACAACAGCAGCAGAAACCGCAACAGAAGGCGCAGCAGAAACCGCAACAGAAGGCGCAGCCGCAACCGCAACAGAAGGCGCAGCAGAAACCGCAGTCACAACCGCAGCAGAAGTCGCAGCAGAAAACTCAGCCACAACAGGCGAAACCGAGTCCAACGCAATCGCAGCAACAGTATCAGAAGCCGGCGACAACGACTTCCACATCCAATGCCAGCACAAAAAATGAGCTGCGAAACGAGAAGGCTGAGGTGCAGAAAGCCAAAGCTGAGTCGCAGAACAGGGCGGGACAGTTGTCACAGCGCATCAAGGCGAACCTCGACTCCGTGATGATTCTGCAGAACAGAATCGGACGGCAGCAGTATTCCATCGATTCCCTCAACACGAACATCAGCGTCCTGAACGTCCGTATTGACTCCATGCAGGTGAGACTCGATACGCTCGAGAAGCAACTTAACAACAAGATGTCGAACTACGGAAAGGCAATGACATTCCTGCAAAGAAGCATGTCGATTCAGGAAAAAATCATGTTCATCTTTGCATCCGACAACCTCACACAGATGTTCCGCAGAATCAGGTATATCAGAGAATACTCATCCTTTCAGAGAGCACAGGGATTGCTGATTCGGGAGGAGCAGACTGATGTCAGAAACACTAAGAACAGTCTGCTCGACGCAAAAAACAATCTTTTGGCATCAAAGTCAATGCTGCAGAAGAAGCAGAACGACCTGCAGTTCACAAAAAACAGCTGTGAGCAGAAAGTGCAGTATCTCAACCAGAACCTCAATGCCGTAAAGGAAGAGATTGCCAACTATCAAAGGCGTGAGGCGGCTATTGACGCTCAGATTAACCGTATCATACAGGCGGAGATAGAGGCAGAACGCCGACGTGTTGCCGAAGAGGCGAGAAAGCGGGCGGAGGCTGAGGCTAGAGCGGCGGCTGCCAGAGCTGAGGCGGCGCGTAAAGCGCAGGAGAAAGCGGCGGCTGCAGCAAAAGCGGCTGCGGCGGCGAAGGCTGCAGAAGCTAAACGCAAAGCTGAAGCCGAGGCGAAACGTAAAGCCGAGGCAGAGGCACGTGCAGCAGCTGCCAGAAAGAAGGCTGAGCAGGATGCACTGACTGCGAAGAAGGCTGCGGAGGCAAGGAAAAAAGCCGACGAGGAGAAAAAACGGGCTGAGGCTGCCGCAAGAAAGGCGAAGAGCGATGCGGAGAAGGCTGCTGCGGCTAAGAAGGCTGAGGAGGCCAGAAGGAAAGCAGAGGAGGCAAGGCGCCAGGAGGAAGAGGCGAGACGAAGAGAAGCTGAGGCAAAACGAAAGGAAGCAGAGGCTAAAGCGGCTGAAGAAGCTGCCCGTAAGAAAGCCGAGGCAGAGGCGCGTGCTGCAAAAGAAAAAGCGAAAGAGGCGGAGCGTACAACCGAACGGGCTGCAAAAATCGAGCGTAGTGAAGCGAAAGCAAATAAGCCGACCATCGAGACCGACCAGCTCTCTTCCAGCTTTGAGGCGAACAAAGGAAGATTGCCACTGCCAGTCGCTGGTGGATCCATCGTTCGACATTATGGTAAATACACGGTGTCTGGGGCATCGAATGTCACGCTCGACAACAAGGGTATTGACATCCGAGGAGCGTCAGGTGGTGCTGTACGTGCGGTGTTCAACGGCAGGGTGTCGTCCATCTTCCAGTATGGCGGCCGTTATATTGTCATGATTCGTCACGGTAAATACATCTCCGTCTATTCCGGCCTCTCATCCGTCTCTGTGTCAAACGGCTCGAATGTCAGCACCAGCCAGACCATCGGATCCATCGGACTCGACGAGTCAGGCGAACCTGTCATTCAGTTCCAGCTACGAAAAGAGTCATCCAAACTCAATCCCGAGGCATGGGTGAGATAGTGGTAGTTTGTTAACATAAAATATACAATCCTGCATTCTTAAGTGGCCGAATTTGACAACTTGAAAATGCAGGATTGTTTTTGCTTCCTTTTTTCTGCAGATACTTGAATTATTTAGTAATAGTGAAAAAATAAGTTAGGGAAATTTACTAAGTTATTTTTTTACTGTTACTTACATAAGCAGCTCATAATAACACTTGATGGCATCTGCTATCTCGCTGACAAGGATATATTCGTCGGCAGAATGAGATCGGCTTGATTCGCCGGGACCCAGTTTTAGCGACGGGAACGGCATCAGTGCCTGATCCGACAGGGTGGGAGAACCGAACGGAACCATTCCCCTTTCAATACATTTCTTCACAAACGGATGGTCTGCACTTATCGATGATGAGTTCAGACGGAACGATCGGGCGGTCAGCTCACTCTTCAGGTGTTTCTGAAGCATACCGAACAGCTCCTCGTTAGTGTAGCATTCATTGCTGCGGATATCAATGGTGAAACGGCATTCGTCTGGTATCACGTTATGCTGTGTGCCTGCGCTTATCATCGTCACCGTCATCTTTACAACACCCAGCAGCGCACTTTCTTTTCTGAGGTGATTCTCCTGAATCAGACGGATATCGTCCATGGCCTCATAGATGGCGTTGACGCCCTCGTTGCGGGCTGCATGACCCGACTGACCTTTAGCTACAGCATCTACCACCATCAGGCCTTTCTCTGCAATCGCAGGCTGCATCCCTGTCGGCTCACCAACAATCGCAAATTCAATTTCAGGCAATTGCGGAATCACGCTCTCAATACCGCCTTTGCCCGAAACCTCCTCTTCGCATGAGGCTAAATAAATCAGGTCGTTCCGACTCTCACGAAGCATCAAAAACACCTGAAGCAGAGACATCAGACCGCCGCCGCAGTCGTTAGAACCTAAGCCATATATTCTCTCGCCATCGCCTGTTGTTTCCAGTTCTGGTGTGAACGGATCATGCTGCCATCCTGACACCGGCTTCACTGTGTCTATATGTGCGTTAAGCAGGATCGCCGGCTTCGATACGTCAAAATTCTTGCTTTTCGCCCACACGTTATTCCCTGTACGTTCCGGGTTGCAACCATTCTCTTTCAGATACTCCTCAATGATGTCGGCCGCAGCTTTTTCTTCTCTGCTCACCGACGGCGTGGCTATCAGCCGTTTCAGCAGTTCCACAGCCTCATTTGTCTCTTTTGTGAAATCCATATCCTTTTTTATGTTTTTTACGTTCTTTCTGCAAATTTAGATAAAATTCCTGAATAATAAGCCTATTGAGAGTAATAAATTATTTTTCTGCCACTAACCTCTCTTAATCGCACACTGCCCGACAGTCAATAGCTGGGGGCATGGATGTCTCTTCCGTGCCAACTGTCGAGGGCAAGACGACCGAAGACGGTTGAAAAACTATAAACTATAAATTAAAAACTTATCTGCATTCTGTCTAAATAAGCACTCCTTAAAAAAGTAAAAAATACGAAAGAAAGTAATGATTTCTGTTTTGTTTTTACATAAAAATTACTTATCTTTGCAAAGAAATATGTAGAAAAAAAACCGTCATATCGGTATTGTTTATTTAATGATTGCGTAAGAATCAGTACGCCAAAAAATTATTGTAAGAATTATGAGTGAAATGAAAAGAATCAAGACTGCTCTCGTGTCTGTGTTCCATAAAGACGGATTGGATGAATTGCTAGCTGAGCTTGACAAAAATGGGGTAAAATTCCTCTCAACGGGAGGCACACAGGCTTTTATTGAGGGCCTTGGATATGAATGCCAGAAAGTGGAAGACTTGACAACCTACCCGTCCATTCTTGGTGGAAGAGTCAAGACACTGCATCCCAAAGTGTTTGGAGGCATCCTTGCAAGAAGAGATATCGAGACTGACCAGCAGGAGATGGAGAAATATCAGATACCGGAAATAGACCTCGTAATTGTTGATCTTTATCCGTTTGAACAAACTGTGGCAACAACCGACGACGAGGCGGCTATCATTGAGAAAATCGATATAGGTGGCATTTCCCTCATAAGGGCTGGAGCCAAGAATTTCAAGGATGTTGTAATTATCCCGAGCAAGAAGCAATACGAGCCGCTTCTCAACATCATCAAAGAGCAGGGTGCAGCCACAACTCTTGAACAGCGCAAAAATTTCGCAAAGGCAGCTTTCGACACCAGCTCTCATTACGACACGGCCATCCACGCCTACTTCGCACGGTAATACCGGTATTTAGAGTTTCGTCCACGAGCCGCACGCTCGTTATTTCCCGTTTTCGAAGAAAATTAACTCCCAAATGATATTTTAACTCCCATTCCGCAGGGATTAACTCCAATTATTATAAAATCAGATGAATTTTTTCAAGTTAACACAAGATATTGCGATGGACTTGGGCACTGCCAACACCATCATCATCATGAACGGCAAAATTGTTGTAGATGAGCCGTCGGTGGTGGCGATGGACCGCAACACTAAGAAGATGATTGCGGTAGGAAGCAAAGCCAAGATGATGCATGAGAAAACACATGAGAATATCATCACATGCAGGCCGCTTAAGGACGGAGTCATTGCAGACTTCAACGCTTGCGAGCAGATGATGAGAGGACTCATTCGAATGGTCAACATGCATCATCATTTTTTCCCACAGTCGCTCAGAATGGTCATTGGTGTGCCTTCGGGGAGCACTGAGGTGGAACTTAGAGCTGTACGCGACAGCGCGGAGCATGCTGGAGGAAAAGATGTATATCTCCTTTTTGAGCCTATGGCTGCTGCTATCGGTATCGGACTCGATGTGGAGGCACCGGAGGGAAATATGGTGGTCGATATTGGTGGAGGTTCAACCGAAATCGCTGTCATATCACTCGGAGGTATCGTAGCAAACAGTTCTATACGTATTGCTGGCGATGAGTTCACTATGGACATTCAGGATTATATGAGCCGACAGCACAATGTCAAGGTGTCAGAGAGAATGGCGGAGAGAATTAAGGTGAATGTCGGTTCTGCATTAACAGAACTGGATAATCCTCCAGAGGACTATGTGGTGCATGGACCCAACAGAATTACTGCCCTGCCGATGGAGATTGCTGTTAGCTATCAGGAGATTGCTCATTGCATCGACAAGTCAATAGCAAAAATTGAGACGGCAGTACTGAGTGCACTTGAATCCACACCACCCGAACTTTATGCTGATATCGTGAAAAATGGTATATGGCTTACCGGAGGTGGAGCTTTGCTCAGAGGACTCGACAAAAGACTTTCCGACAAAATTAAGATGCCATTCCGAATCGCTGACGACCCGCTACATAGTGTGGCGAAAGGAACTGGCATTGCGCTCAAGAATGTTAACAATTTCTCCTTCCTTATGAGGTAAGACTGTTCTTTATAGAACAAAGGCTCTCTTAATGAGCGGCTAAGGACAAAAGAGAAAGACCTGTGTGTACTGAACGGCGAAAGCCGGTTCCGTTAACTGTTATATGTATCTCCTCATGGTCTTCACTCATTTTTTTGAATCGTAGCAATCATCTTTTTTACGATTACTAAACGGATTATTCTAATATGAGATATCTCATCGAACTGTATTTCAAATACCGCTGTTGGCTGATTTTTGTGGTTCTAGAGATTGTAAGTTTGATCACACTGGTAAAGTTCAACAGATATCAGGGAAGTGTCTATTTCACCACGGCAAACACCGTGGCAGGTGCATGGTACAGCCTGACAAGCGGTGTGTCATCTTTTTTCGATATGCAAGCTGAGAATGAAAGGTTGGAGCATGAGAACGAAATGCTCAGAAAACGGCTCAACGACCTCAGGTCTGGAATGAAGGAGGAGGATAATACGATTGATATCCTTACTGAAAAAAATAGAAATCTCAGAAGTTACAATTTTATTAGTGCCCATGTAATCAACTCCACACTCAACAGATCTAACAACCTCATAACAATCGACAGAGGAGAAATTGACGGAGTCAGGGAGTCTGCGGGTGTTGTATGCTCATCTGGAGTAGTAGGAGTTGTATATAAGACTTCCTTGAATTATGCTGTGGTTGTACCATTAATCAACGAGAAGTCTATTGTCAGCTGTAAAGTCGATATTGACTCTGCAAGGGTGTTCGGAACTCTTCAATGGCAGTTGGGGAGTCCACAGTTTTCTTATCTCAATGACATTCCTAGACATGAGGTCGTAAAAGAGGGATTGGAAGTCGAGACCAACGGATTCTCAGACATCTTCCCTGCAAACATACCGGTTGGAACTGTAACCAAAGTGGACGATTCGTCAGACGGACTGTCTTATTCCCTGACAGTTAAGTTGCACACGGATTTCGCCAGGCTGAGAAATGTGTCGGTGATTTCAGGATATACACGATTTGAAAGGAAATTCCTTGAAAAAAGAGTCGGTTCTTTGCTCAAAGACAAATAACAGATGAACGATACGATAAAACATAGAATCATCAGGATGTTGCTTATCCTTATCGTGCAAATCCTTATTTGCAATAACATCCAAACATTCGGATACGCACCGCCTGTACTGTTGGCTTACCTCACTATGAAATTCCACAGAGGATCATCTCGTGAAAGCCTGCTGATTTGGGGATTTATCATCGGACTGATTTTTGATATTTTTTCTAATACCATGGGAAAAGGTATGGCTGCATGCACCCTTTTAGGGATGCTCCAGCCTTTTCTACTCAATCTTTTCTCTCCCACTGAGTCTGTCGATATGCTGGTACCATCATTCAAGACACTTGGATTCGACAGATATATCTATTATGTGGTCGCAACTATGCTGATTTTCCATTTCACATTCTATCTGCTTGAGGATTTCTCCTTCAGGCATCCGAATATTTTGTTTACAGGAACATTTGTCAGCACGGTTCTCTCGGTTCTTTTTATTTTGCTCGCAGATGTCGTAATGCCTAAAGACAAAAATGTGGATTAGTATGGAAAGAGGTACTATTCTGGAAAACCGCAGATTTGTTATTGGAGGAATCATTCTGGTGGTAGTCATTGCTTATATATGGAGACTGGCTGCGCTACAACTGATTAGCAGCGACTACAAGACTAAAGCAGACAGCAATGCATATTACAGAAGTGTCATTTTCCCATCAAGAGGAAATATTTTCGACAGAAACGGGGAAAGTCTTGTCTATAACCAGACTGCGTTTGATATTATGGTCACTACCAGGGAAATGAAGAATCTTGACACGCTCGAGTTCTGCAAGTTTATAGGGATTACTAAGGATATGTTCATTCAAAGGATGAAGGATATCAAAGACCCAGCCAAGAATCCTGGATTTACTGCTGTAAGGCCACAACTTTTTGTCGGACAACTTTCTGAAAATGAATTTTCTGTTATTCAGGAGAAACTTATCAGATATCCGGGGTTCTCCATCAGAAAAAGGGCTATCAGAAAATATGCAACTCCATTGCTCGCTCATGTGCTTGGAGATGTAGGAGAGGTTAACAAAGATGATATAGAACACGATGATTATTATAAGCCGGGAGACTTTATTGGAAGTCAGGGAGTGGAGCGCTCTTATGAGAAGGAACTCAGAGGAGAAAAGGGTGTGCAGATTCTGTTGCGAGATGCGACAGGACTCGTCCATGGTCATTATAAGGATGGGGAAGAGGATGTGATGCCAAAACCCGGAAAAGACATCACACTCGGTATTGATGAGAATTTGCAGGCTCTCGGAGAAAGGCTGATGAAAGGGAAAAAAGGTGCCATTGTGGCTATCGAGCCGAAAACAGGAGAAATTCTATGTATGGTTTCCGCACCAACTTACGATCCAAGAAGACTTGAAGGAAAAGAAAGGGGGATTTATATGTCTGAACTGATCAAGGATAAAGACAATCCGTTGATCAACAGGGCTGTGCTTGGAGCTTATCCTCCTGGATCTACTTTCAAGCCTACACAGGCGCTTACATTCTTGCAGGAACACATCATCACTCCAAACACATACTATCCTTGTACGAGAGGATTCAAAGTGAAGGGGATGAAAGTGGGGTGTCACACTCATCAGACACCTATCGACCTCATCAATGCTATCGCTACATCATGTAACGGATATTTCTGCTGGGGATTATACCACATGTTCAACAACCGGAACCAGTATAAGACCTTGCATGAGGCCATGACTAAATGGAAGAATTATATGGTCAAGATGGGATTCGGATACAAGCTTGGAATCGATTTGCCAAGTGAACACAGGGGACTCATTCCCAATGCACAGTACTACGATGAAGCGTATAAAGGAAACTGGAACGCTCTGTCTGTCATCTCTATTTCTATCGGACAGGGAGAAGTGCTGGCGACACCACTGCAGATCGCTAACCTCTGTGCGACTATTGCCAATAGGGGGAAATATAAGATTCCACATGTCGTGCATAAGATTCAGAACGGAAAGGTGGCTGACTCGCTTACTACCTTTCATTCAACTGGAATCAGCCCTTATTACTATGATTATGTGATTAACGGGATGAGAGGGGCTGTGCTAAAAGGAACATGTACTGGAGCTAACATACCAGGGTATGAGGTGTGTGGTAAGACGGGTACAGCGCAGAATCCTCATGGAAAAGACCACTCTGCTTTCATGGGATTTGCACCTCAGTCCGACCCAAAAATCGCCATCTGCGTCTATGTGGAGAACGGAGAGTGGGGAGCTACCTATGGAGTACCTATCGGTGCGCTGATGATTGAACAGTATCTCAGGGGAAAGCTCTCACCGGCGGCTGAGAGTAAGGCGGATAAGTTTGAACATAAGAAAATTAACTATGATGAAGATACGGACAAGAAGATTAAGAAAAAAGAACAGCTAAAGAAAGTCATCAGTAAAGATTCCGTTAACGAAGAAAGAATCAGTGTGTTCCATCGATTCAGCACACACGCGCTGGACTCTATCAACAAAGAAATAAGAAAAGCAGGAGAGGAGAGCAAGGAACGGAAGAAAAAAGCAATAGAGGCATTAGAGAAGAAACATGAAGAGGAAATGAGAAGGAAAGAAGAAGAGGCTAAGGAAAAGATGGAAATCAGGCAGAAGGCGGAAGTGGCTAGGCAGAAAGCGGCAGAAATAAGAAGAAACGAGGATGAGCTGAAAGAGAGAAAACGCAGATTTTATAAGAAAAAACAGAAGAAAGCTCTTGACGAGGCAATCAAAACCGATTGGCTCATCAGACAGATGAAAAAGAAAATCGAACAATAAAAATCTGCTCTTTAATCCCCGGTTTTTGATGGAGCCAGGAAATCCTGAAATCGCCCATTAAACCCATTTGCCCAATCACCCCACGATAGGACATCGGCTGGGGGCATGGACGTCCCGTCCGTGTCAAGCGTCGAGGGCTCGATGCCCGAAGACGCTTGAATAAAACCAACCGTATGGCTACTAATAAATAACAACTAAAAACTAACAACTATAATTTGTCGATTCAGTTTTTTTTGCTAACTTTGCAAAGACGCGAATGGATTTGCCCATTTGCAAAATTGCCGTCCACGGGCCGAAAGCTCGTTTACTCCCATTTTCTGAAAGAAAATTAACTCCTAATAAAAAATATTATGACAAGAAAAAAACTGTTTTCTGTCATCTTGACCTTGTTGGTCACGCTGACGATGACGGCACAAAACCCGATGTGGAACGACCCGGGAAAGAATGCTGACAACCGAATGCAAAATGTGGCGGATTTCTTTGCATACGAAAATGCCGAACTGGCGAAGCAGGGAAAGAAGCAGAACTCTAAGTGGTTTTTATCATTAGAGGGTAACTGGAATTTCAAATGGGTGAAAAATGCCAATGAGCGCCCTGAGGGATTCTTTGCTGAGAACTACGATGACGCGGCATGGGACAAGATGCCGGTGCCGGGCATGTGGGAACTCAACGGATTCGGAGACCCAATCTATGTCAACAACCAGTACGCGTGGCGTAACGATTGGGAAACTAATCCGCCATACGTGAAGGAACTCAACAACCATGTGGGGTCATACCGTAGGTCCTTTGACATACCGGCTGACTGGAGCGGGCAACAGGTCATTATGCATGTGGGATCTGCCACATCGAACATCACGGTATATGTCAATGGGCAATATGTCGGTTATTCCGAGGATGCAAAAGTGGCGGCGGAGTTCGATGTCACTAAATATCTAAAGCCAGGACAGAAGAACCTCATCGCTATGCAAATTATGAGGTGGTGCGACGGATCATATCTCGAGGACCAGGACTTCTGGAGACTTTGTGGTATAGCACGTGAGTGCTATCTCTATGCTAAACCCACAACCAGCATCACAGATATCTTTGTCACACCCGACCTCACCAACAACTACAAGGATGGTGTGCTTGACGTCAAGCTGACAACTGCTAACGCCGACGGATGCAAGGTGGAGTTCAGCTTGGTCGCACCCGACGGAAAAACCACAAGCGGAAATGCCAAGGTCGTGAACGGTCAGGCGGCGTGGAACCTCAAGGTGAAGAACCCGAAGAAATGGTCGGCAGAGTCACCGAGCCTCTATAAGATGTTTGTCACGCTGAAGAAGGGAAACGACGTGAAGGAGGTTATCCCGATGAAGGTGGGATTCCGCAAGGTGGAAATCAAAAACGCACAGCTGCTCGTCAACGGACAGCCGGTGCTCATTAAGGGTGTGGACCGCCACGAGCTTGACCCCGACGGTGGTTATGTGGTGTCCGTGGAGCGCATGATCCAGGATATCCAGCGGATGAAGCAACTTAACGTGAATGCAGACCGCACTTGTCACTATCCGAACGACCCACGCTGGTATGACCTTTGCGATGAGTATGGCATCTACATCACCGCCGAGGCGAATATTGAGAGTCACGGAATGGGGTACGGAGAGAAAACACTTGCCAAGAATGCGGCATACCACGATGCGCATATTGAGCGTAATCAGCATAATGTGCAGGTGCTCAAAAACCACCCGTCGATCATCGTATGGTCGCTGGGCAACGAGGCAGGATATGGCAAGAACTTCGAGGATGCGTACGACTGGATTAAGGCTTACGACAAGAGCCGCCCTGTGCAGTATGAGCAGGCGGGACAGAACGGAAAGACCGACATTTTCTGCCCGATGTACTATGGTTATGAAGGATGCGACGCCTATTCCAAGAACGACAACCCGAGGCCGCTCATCCAGTGTGAATATGCGCATGCCATGGGTAACTCCATCGGAGGGTTCAAGGAATATTGGGACCTGATCCGCAAATATCCGAAATATCAGGGAGGATATATCTGGGACTTCATCGACCAGGGATTCCGCGGAACCAGCAAGGTGACAGGAAAGCAGATCTGGACTTATGGCGGTGATTATGGACGCTTCCCCGCAAGTGACAACAACTTCAACTGCAACGGTGTTATTAACCCCGACCGTGAGCTCACACCGCATGCCTACGAGGTACAATACTACTATCAGAATATCTGGACCACACTCAAGGACAAGGCGGCAGGCACGGTTGAAATATATAACGAGAACTTCTTTGTGCCGGTGGAGGGTGTCACGCTCAATTACCTCATCGAGGCGGAAGGCACACAGATTGCAACGGGTAAAGTGGATGTGGAGGCTCTGAATATCGCACCGCAGACCAAGAAGACCGTCAATATCGACGCCATCGCCAAAGCTCTATCCGACAGCCGCTGCCAGGGCAAGGAGGTGGTGTGCAACATCTCCTATGCACTCAATAAGGACTGCCAGCTGATGAAAGCCGGAGAGGTGGTGGCACACGACCAGTTTATCCTCCAGGAGTATCAGTTTGCCGACCTCGCTAAGATGGCATTAGCGCAGGGCGAAGTGAAGGTGGAGGAACATAGCGCCTATACCGTGATTTCAGCCAATGGCGCTGACTACACCTTCAACCGCCATAATGGATTCATCTCCTATATCGATGTCAACGGACAGAGCATGATGGAGGATGGATATCAGCTTAAGCCCGACTTCTGGAGAGCACCCACCGACAATGACCATGGGGCAGGGATGCAGCGCCGTCTCCGTGCTTGGCACAACCCTGAGTTGAGAATGAGGAATTTCAACATCTCCAAGGAAGGCAGCAACGCAGTTGTCATAGCCGAGTATGAGGTGCAGCTCTTCCGCAGCGAACGTGGTGAACGTGGACAGCGTGGACCTCGTGGCGGTCAGGATCAGAACCAGAATCAAGGACCGAACCACAACCCGAAGCTCTATATGAAATACACCATCACTGCCGACGGCAAGCTCATCGTCGATGAGAAACTTGATGTTGATGAGAATGCTGAGCAGAAGCCGCAGCTCCTCAGATACGGTATGGAGATGCAGATGCCAGGTGAGTTCAAGACCATCGAGTTCTATGGAAAGGGACCTCAGGAGAACTACATCGACCGCAAGGACTTCGCTAATATTGGTGTGTATAAGCAGAAAGTAAGCGAGCAGTACTGGGGATATGTACGTCCGCAGGAGTCGGGAAACAAGACTCAGGTTCGCTGGTGGAAGATGACCGACAAGCAGGGTAGGGGACTGCGCTTTGAGAGCAACGTCCCGATGGAATGCTCAGCACTTCCGTATCTCACCGACGACCTTTCACTTGGTGAAAATAAAGGGCAGCACCACTCAGGAGACCTCGTCGAACGAAAGTTCGTATCAGTTCACATCGCGCAGAAGCAGATGGGTATGGGATGTGTCAACTCATGGGGAGCATGGCCTCGTCAGGAGTACCAGACAACTTATCAGGACTATCAGTTCCAGTTCGCCATCACACCCCTAAAATAACCTCATATAGGCACTACGCACAATCATTGCTTTAAAATTCAATATTAAAATAAAAATGCAACAAAGGCGGCTTCCATAGCCGCCTTTATTGTACTTACCTCCTAATCCCTAAAGTTTCCTAGAGTATCCTAGAATTACCTAGAGCTCCTGGAGTTCCTAGAGCTCCTGGAATTTCCTGGATAAACTAAAAACAACAATCATATTCCAGCCCGAACACATCAGCTACAGCCTTGTACGTGATTTTTCCATCAACCACATTCAGTCCTTTCGCCAGAGAAGGATCGTCCTGACATGCTTGCTTCCAGCCTTTGTCTGCCAATGCGAGGGCATAACGCTGAGTGGCGTTCGTCAGAGCGAGAGTAGAAGTGTTGGCTACCGCACCCGGGATATTAGCCACACAATAATGGATAATGCCGTCGATGCTATAAACAGGCTCACTGTGTGTGGTCGGACGGGAGGTCTCGAAACAGCCGCCCTGGTCTATTGCCACATCTACCAGCACAGTGCCGGGCTCCATCAGTTTCAGCATGTCCTTTGTAATCAGATGAGGTGTCTTGTCGCCGGGAACCAGCACAGATCCGATGACGATATCCACGTCGTGCAGCTCTTTGCGGATGTTGTGCTCTGATGAGTAAAGCGTATGGACATTGGCAGGCAACTCCATCGACAGCTGACGCAGACGGGGTAGGGATATGTCCGTGATGATAACCTCGGCTCCCATGCCGGCTGCCATCTTCGCGGCTGCCTCACCTACAATGCCGCCACCGAGCACCAGGACTTTCGTGGGCTTCACACCGGGCACACCGCTTATCAGCTTGCCTTTGCCGCCCTGTGTCTTCTGAAGATAGAAAGCGCCGTTCAATACAGCCATGCGGCCGGCGACCTCGCTCATAGGCTGTAGTAACGGCAATGTGCGGTTAGGAAGCTGAACCGTTTCGTAAGCCAGACAAGTGGCACCACTCTTCAGCATTGCGTCAAGCAACGGACGGTCGCTTGCGAAATGGAAATAAGTGAACAGCAGCTGACCCGGACGAACCAGCTCATACTCCGGCTCCACAGGCTCCTTCACCTTCACAATCATATCGCTCTCACGATACACGTCTTCAATCTTGGGGAGCAGCTGTGCACCAGCACTTTCATATTCACTGTCGGCAAAGCCGCTGTTCTCGCCAGCGCTCACCTGAACAAACACCTGATGGTCATGTGCCACCAGCTCTGCAACGCCCGAAGGGGTCATTCCCACACGGTTCTCGTTGTTTTTAATCTCTTTTGGAATTCCAACTTTCATTTTTCTCGTTATTTATAGTTTTCTGTTACAAAGATACAATAAATCCCCTAATTATAAGTAATTGTGTAGAAAAATCTTTATTTTCTTTTCAATTTTATTTTTTTTCTTCTTTACTGCACGATTTTTTTTCATTGCATAATTCGTTGTTTTAATAAAAAAAACGTAAATTTGCATAAATATTACAATTCTATTTCAATTTTTTCAATAAAAAAAGTAGTTAACATGAAGAAATTTTTTCAATTTGCATTCTTAGCACTCGCTGCAGTTGCTATGGTTGCTTGTGGCAACAAAAGTGAAAACAAAGGTGAAAACAATGCTGAAACCACCGAAGCAAGTGAAACAGCAGAACAGGTTTACAAAATCACAAAGAACTATGGTGGATCCACTGGTACCAATTATGCTTCTTTTGAAAGCACCGAAAATGAGGCAGAAGAGACTCTTCAGGTGGAATTCAATGGAGACAAAGCTGTGGTCACTCTTCCTTTCAAACTGAAGAAAACAGATAAGCCGCTTGAAAAAGAAGACCTTACCGGCGTTGAGGCAGACTTGAGTTACAAAGATGGTGACAAGTCGGAAAATATCAGATTCAAGATTGCAGACGACAAGAACTATCTTGAAGAGTTCAATAAAGCACAGCCAGGAGACGAATTCGAACTCACCCTTAAGGCTGAAACCACAAAAGACGTGCTCGACAAACTCAACGGACAGACTGTTCGTTATTTCATGATGTACTATTAATCTCCCCCAAAAACATATACAACATAAAAAAGGAGCCAACCGGCTCCTTTTTTATGTTCAGAGGATGAGTCAAAATTATGGAAAAGGTGAAATTGATGGTTATTTAATAGCATACCATGCTGGCTGAGGGGGTTCTACTGGTTTGCCTAAGCGTTTTAAAAACTTTTCGCAAGCTTTGCTTGTCGACTCTTTTCCGTTGATCCAATGGCTCTCGGAAATCACATCCTGTTCTTCGGATGAAGTGTCGAACTCAATTTCGGAGTCATAGGAATCGGCAAGATGACTGTTTTTGACCATTTGTGCCCCTTCGCATGCTCTTCCTGGTGAATAATAGGCGGAATACCCTACAGCATTCTTGTAAAACACCAAATCTGTAGCACCATCCGCATAGGCTATCTTTTTTACCACATCGCCTTCCACAGTGTAAAGTGCCTGATAGTTGTTTTCACCTCTAACCCACACTTCTTGAATGCCGTCACCATCGATGTCGATAAGTGCGTATTCCGTTAGCACTACATCTCCGATATTATACCGATCGGATGGTGTTTCGTTCATTTGCTCGAGATACTTTTTAATATCGAAATCGTTGTTTTGAGCACATGTCGTATTCATTATCGAAATAGTGAGAAGTGCCATGGTTGTAATAATTAAATTTGTTTTCATGATTTCTAAATTTTATTTGAAGTGATTTTTGCTTTTTATTTTCATTGGAAGAACTTTCGTCCACGAGCCTCAGGCTCGTTAACTCCCTTTTATAACTCCCATTTTTACTTCCTTTTTTACTTCAGAAACTTGAATTACATAATAAAAAGATGACGCATATTTAACACATAATCATTGATATTATACGAAGACACTTGCTTCTTTGCTTTAATCTTGCTCTTTTGGTTTCTTTTTTTCGTTTATGATGTTTTGTATTACTTCGACAGTTGACCTTTTTAACTCTGTGGTGACATCTTTTCCATCGACATTATAAGTCATAAATAAAGAATTACCCTTAATGTTGAACTTAAACACATCTGTGTCAAAGGTTTCATCATCTCCGAAGTTGGTTGTTTGAGTGACAATATCTTTTTCAACGGTCCATTTTCCGTTTTCCGACAGTTCTATCCATTCGTGTCCCGTCTCAAAACTTCTCAGGCAATCCGCTTCGATAAAATTGCCGTTTTGCTGATACCACATATATGCTACTGCTTCTCCGATGACCTCTTTATTTTCATCATAATATGGCAATTTATCACTAACCCAAACACCAACAATTGTGTTGTTTTTATCATCAGAACTTGAGTCATCATCTTTGCATGCAA
>JAEEGF012183664.1_pt1 | contig 54909 bp, 52 predicted proteins | sample 9134171 | NCBI WGS metagenome assembly JAEEGF01 (sample SAMN16246542, study PRJNA631951) | gut metagenome | biome: gut microbiome; feature: rumen; material: AP-attached | host: Bos | place: Iran: Karaj | collected 2018-10 | reverse complement strand
AGCGCCATGCCCACCAGGATCAGGCCCATTGTGAGCACCTGGCTCATGGGCAAGCCCGCCTTGATGCCGTTCACCAGATCCGCCGTGCGGGTGGGGATCAGCACCTCCAGAAAGACCTCCAGAATGATGAAAAACAGGGTCAACAGGGTGGGGGTCTTGTATTCCCGGATGCATTTGACAAAGGTTTTAATCACAGCGGCTCTCGCCTCCTTCTTGCCTTTGCTCCCACGCGTTTTGCAGCATGAGGTCGATACTTGCCAGCAGGTTCTCCACCTGCTGGCCGCTCAGTCCCCGGCAGAGCCAGGAGAAGGTCTCCTCCTCCACCGCAGCGAGATCGTTTTTCAGTCCGTAGGCCTTTTCCGCGGCGTGGATGCACTTGAAGCGCCGATCCCGTTCGCTCTGCTCCATGCGCAGGAAGCCCTTTTTCTCCAGCCGCTTCAGGATCTCGGTCATGGTGGCGTGGCTCACCCGGGCCCGTTCCTCCAGCGCCCGCTGGCTCACGCCCTCCAGACCCTCCTTCTCCATGCGCACCAGGGCCATCAGCACGCCGAACTGCACCCCCGTCAGCTCCTTTTCGGAGAGCAGGGCGTCCATCCTTCGGCGAAAGGCCCGATGCAGCAGGGAAAAGCGCAGCCCGATGGGCAGTCGTTCTTCCATGATATCACCTCATTAGGTCGTACACGACCTGTCGTATACGACCTATTTTAGCAGGGATTGGGAAAAAGTCAAGAGCGAATCGCGCCGGAGCGTCCGATGCTCCGTGGAAAAGCATAGTGTCCGTGACTTGACCTTAGCGGGAAAAACCACTATAATTGAGACAGAAAAACCGTGTTTTACGGAAAGAGAGGGGTTTGAACATGGAGAAGCGTCTGAACTTGTTTGAGAATCCGGGGAAGATACTCAAGCGCTTGGCCTTGTTTATTGCTTTTGTTCTGCCGGTCGCGGGCTTCATCGTCGGATTGATTCTGACGATCGAGATTTTTGAGGACGCCGCGTTTTTCTTTCTGATCTTTCTGGGCTCGGTGATCAGCGCCGTGCTTTTCGGACTGTTCCTCTACTCCTATGGTGCGCTGGTGGAGAGCTCCGAGGCAAACGAGAGAAACACCCGGGAGATCCTGGCGATCCTGCGCAGGGAAAAGGAAGGCGGCAGCGTCGCGGCTCCTTCCGAGCCGGCGAAGGCTCCCGCGCCCGCAGCGCCGATGCCCTTGAAGAAGACCAGAAAGCCCGTCGTCCCCCTCAAGCTGGAGGACGGCTTTGAACAGTGCCCCGTCTGCCAGTGGGCGCAGTACGCGGGTCGGGCCTTTTGCAACGGCTGCGGCGCGCCCTTTGAGCGAACGACGCCCGCCCCGGCCCCGGCGGCCAAGACGGCGCCCGCCGCGCCCGCGCCGACTCCGACCGCTGCCCCCGCGCCGACTCCGGCGCCCGCGCCGAAGCCCAAGCCTGTGCCGGCCTCGGAGGAGCTTAAGGGTCTGACGGAGAATATTGCCTATGCCCTCCGCTTGAAAACCGATTCCGGAATGGAAAACTATCTGAAAAACTGCGGCGGCAAGCTGAGCGCGGACGAACGCGCCGAGCTGGACGCGCTGCTTTCCGGCCCGGCGGAGACCCTGCGCGCGCGGCTGCAGGCCCGGATCGGGGATTGAAGCGCAGCAGGAGAATAAGCCGCTGCTCGGGTTCCGGACAGGGATGGAAAGGATGAAGCGAACAGAATGAAAAACCAGAAAAAAGGGATCATCATTGAAGAGACCTTGAAGGGCCTGGGAGGCCTTGTCGCGTACCTCGGGATGGCGGTATCTGGCATTGTCGGCATTGTGTACGAGATAGAGAACGAAGCTAGCTTGCAGTTTTTGGCCATTCTCATTATCCTTGGCGGCTCTTTGGGATTCGGGATCGTTGGAGGCTGCCTGTACGGCTTCGGTGTGCTGATCGAAACCAACAAACAGCTCCTCGAGACGAATCGCAGGATCCTTGCCAAGCTGCCGCCGGAGGAGGCCAGAAGCCATGAACCTGCTGCGGAGGCAAGGCCCACGCCCATGCCCTCCGCCCCCGCGGCGGAACCCGAACCCGCCCCCGAACCCGAACCAAACCTCGAACCCGAACCCAGCCCCGAACCCGAACCCAGCCCCGAACCCGAACCCAGCCCCGAACCCAAACCCAGCCCCGAACCCGAACCCAGCCCCACGCCGGAACCTTCGGTGGCAGAAACTCCGGTTATCAAGCCCGTCAAGCCAATCCCGATGGAGGATGGCCGGGAAAAATGCCCTTATTGCGGCGCGGTACAGGCTGCCGGCCGCAGCCTGTGCGCGGTGTGCGGCGCTCTCTTTGCCGGGGGCAAGCCCCCCGTTGTCCCCATCCCGATGGAGGGCGACGCAGAGAAGTGCCCCTCCTGCGGCGCGGTTCAGCGTGCCGGGCGCAGCCTGTGCTGGGACTGCGGCGTTCCTTTTGCGCGGAAGTGAACCGCGGCGCAGTCTTGTGATAGAAATCACGGGCGGCCGGAAGGCCGCCCGTCAATGTGTAGACAAACCCCAAAACTTGTCATTGCGCGCCAGTGCGCACACTGGCGCGGCAATCCGTTCTTCTTCAAAAAAGCTGTGTTATCAAGGCTTTTAGGATGAGGATTGCCACAGCAAACCCCTCCGTCACCGGCGCGAACGCCGGCGACACCTCCCCTTGCAAGGGAGGCAACGCGGTCATTGGTTCGCGATGACATGAAACACACTTTGTCTACAGCCTCACGGGCGGCCGGAAGGCCGCCCGTGATTTTTGTCTTTTTTTGCTTCAGAGCTTCTCCAGATCCTTCAGGAACAGCGCCGCCTCCGCGTCGGAGGGGATGAGCCAGCCGCAGCGGGGGGAGACCGTGAAGGCCATCACCGCCGGGCCGTCCATCAGACAGCTGCGCTTGAACTGCTGGGAGAAAAGCCTCTTGCACCAGCTTGTGAGCCAGCGCTTCAGCTCCTCGTCGGTAAACTCGTCCCCGTAGGCGGCCTTGGCCACCCGGAAGACCTTGGAGGGAGCAAAGCCGTCCTGCAGGATGTGGTAGGTGAAGAAGTCCTGCAGCGCGTAGGAGCCCACCGCGTCCTCGCTCTTCTGCTCGATCAGATCGTCGTGGATGGGCAGCAGCTCCGGGGTCACGGGGCAGTCCAGCACGTCGTAAAGGGCGGCCTTCAGCACCCGATCCTCCGTGGTTGCGGCGATGTGGCCCACCGCGGCGCGCACCTGGGTCTTGGTCAGGCCCAGATTCACGTCGTACATGCTGGTGTGGTCGCCGTTGTAGGTGCACCAGCCGTCGATGTACTCGCTGAGATCCTCGGTGCCCACGTCCAGACCGTTCACCTTGTTGGCAATGTCCATGAGAACCTGGGTGCGCTCCCGTGCCTGGGCGTTCTCAAAGGCGATGGAGTAGTCGTCGTGGGCGTGGCCGATGTCGTCGAAATGCTGGTACACGCTCTTGCCGATGTCGATGACGCGAACCTCGCAGCCCCACTGCTCCGCCACCACGATGGCGTTGGACTTGGTGCGGCTGGAGGTGCCGAAGCAGGGCAGGGTGCAGGCGATCACGTTGGTCGCCGGCAGGCCCATGCGCCTCACCGCGAGAGCCGAGATCATCACCGCCAGGGTGGAGTCCACGCCGCCGGAGATGCCCACGACGCAGTGATCCAGATGGGCGTACTCCATGCGCTTGACCAGGCCGGACACCTGCAGGTCGATCATCCGCTCACAGTAGGCGGGCAGATCCCTGGGATCCTCCGGCAGATGGGGGTGCTTGGCGAAGGGACGCGTCAGGGCCGTGTCCGCTGGCTCCTCGCCCCATACGGTGAGGGGCAGCTCCTCGTCGTCCCAGTCGAAGTCCTCGCTTTCCCGGCGCAGGTTCACCAGGCGCTCCACGTCGATCTCGCTGACGGCCAGGGCATCCGCGCCCTCCGCCTTCGCCAGCAGCTCGCCGTTTTCGCCCACCAGGCACAGCCCGGTGTAGACCCGGTCTGTGGTGCTCTCGCCCTTGCCGGGCGCGGCCAGGATCAGGCCGGCACGGTAGGCGCGGGACTCATAGCGCAGCTTCTCCTCGGCTTCCCGGGTGCTGCTGACCGTGGCGGGGAAGGCCGCCATCTGGGCGATCACCGTGGCGCCGGCGGCGGCAAACACCGCGGCGGGGCGATCCAGTGCGTCCAGCTCCTCGCCCAGCTCCACGGCCACCTGCAGCTCCGGCAGGGCCCCGTGGCGATAGAGCCCGTCGGCGGAGGGGGAGAGCAGTTCCCCGTTCCAGATGGCGGCGGCGGCGCTCTCGATGTGGGCGCCGTCCGCAAGGGGCAGGCCCACGAAAATCAGCATGTCGACGCCCTTCGTGGCCTCCACCACGGTCTCCAGGGCGGCCCGGGCTCCGTCCAGGATCACCCGGTGCTTGAACAGATCCAGACAGCTCACGCCGGTGAGGGTCAGCTCCGGAAAGACCAGGATCTTCACGCCCTGCTCGTCCGCCTTGCGGATGCAGTCGATGACCCGCTGGGCATTGTAGTCGCAGTCGGCCACCTTGATGACCGGGGAGGCCGCGGCGACCTTTACAAATCCGTTTTTCATAACGCTATCCTTTCGTAAATGCTCCGGCTCCGGACGCTCAGGGGTCCTCCACGGGGCGGTGGAGCGCATAATACTGAATTTGGCGGTATTCCAACAAAAGGGCTTCGCCCTCGGGAGAGAGCCGGTGGGTGAACTGTCCGTCCTCCAGATAGCAGCCGGAGCTGCTGATCAGCGGGAGCTCATCCATCACGGCGCTGACGTACTGGATGTAGGCGTCACCCGTCCAGCCCAGGCGTCGGAAAAGGTAGTTGAGCAGGAAGCCCGGGCTCAGCACAGGCCCCTCGCCGCGGAAATCGTCGTCCAGGAGCGCCTTGGCGGCGTCGTTGGCCCAGATCAGATAGGGCGTGCCGTAGCGGGAGAGGAGCTCCTCCTCGCTGCCCGGCTCGAAGCGCAGCCCGAAGGGCTCGTAGGATGCGGGAAAGCTGAAGGCGGGGTTGTGATCTCCGTAGATCAGCACCACCGCGGGGGCAGGATCGGTTCGCAGGGCCTCCAGCTGCTCCCACAGCAGCTCCTGGGTCTCGACGATCAGACTCAGGTAAGCGTTCACCGTCTCGCAAAAATCCCGGGAGGCGGTGTCGCTCCGCCAGTAGACGCCGGGCCTGTTGACGGTCTCGGGATCATAGGGCGAATGGGCCTGAAGGGAGACGTTGAAGGAGAAGACCCGATCCCCCGCCGCGGCCCGCTCCCGGAAAAGCCGGAAGATCTCCGGCAGAAAGACTGCGTCGCAGTTCCATTGGCCGCCGGTCAGAGCCTCGTAGTGGTTGTGGGAGAACAGGTACTCCTGAAAGCCCAGGTACTCGGCCACGTTGATGCGGTTGTAGAAATCCGGGCGGTTGGGGTGGCTGCCCGTGGTGAAATAGCCCTGGCTGTTAAGCCAGCGCACATAGGAAGCGCAGTCCTCCGTGACGGCCGGCATCTCGGAGCAGCCGGTGAGCACGCAGCGCTCCGTGCGGATGGTGCCGCCGCCGATGACGTTGGCGACCATGATGCCGGAGACGGACTCCGCCTGAAGCCGGCGCAGCACGGCGTAGGCGCTCTCGTCCAGACCGGTGACCCCGATGGCCTCCAGATCCGTAAAGGACTCCAACTGCAGCACCAGCACGTTCACCGCCCGCTCCGGGGGGATCGCCTCGTCCGAATAGGCGGCGAGAACGGCGGCGGCCCGCTCCGGATCATAGCCCTCGGGGGGCAGCTCCGGACTCTGGGTGATGCTGTGCAGGAAGGGGTACACGAAGCCGTTGGCGATGAAGTGCTGCTGCTCGGTCAGGTCGCCGATATAATTGTTGTCCAGGGCGGTGTGCAGGTAGAGCCCGTCTCTGCGGTAAGCGCCAAACCAGAGCCCCACCGCCGCGGCCAGGCAGAGCGCCGCGCCCGCAAGCCGTGTGCGGGCCGCCGCCCGGCCCCTGGCCAGCCAGGCCAGCGCAGGGGTACCCAGCAGGATCCAGAGCCCCGCAGCGACGATCCGGACGTTCAGGCGCAGAGGATAATCCTCAGCCACCCCCAACCCGGCCTTGATCGAGTCCAGGTCCTGGAAGGTGAAGGGATCGTAGCGGAACAGGATCTTGTAGTAGTTGCCCGTGGAGGCCAGCAGGATGGGCAGCGCGGTCAGCAGAAAGGCGAGCCACTGGCGGCCGCAGGCGCAGAACAACAGGATCTGGAGCAGCAGGATGGGCAGCCAGTTCAGCAGCAGGATGAGAGGATGGCTGAAGTAGCCGTAAAACTCCTCGATATCATAGCCGCCGATGGCCAGGGCCAGGCTCAGCACCGTGGTACCCAGGGAGCTGAGCAGCAGCGCCGCCCCGTTCCAGACATAGTACAGGGTCCGCTGCGTCCGGTTCTCCAGCTCGGCGGACTGTCTGGCGCGGAGAACGGAGAAGAGGCGCTGGGCGGTCCTCATCAGAAGCGGATGCGCGACTCGATATAGTCCCTGACCTCCGCGATGGGGATGCGGACCTGCTGCATGCTGTCCCGCTCACGGACGGTGACGCAGCCGTCGGTCTCAGAGTCGAAGTCGTAGGTCACGCAGAAGGGAGTGCCGATCTCGTCGGCCCGGCGATAGCGCTTGCCGATGGAGCCGGTCTCGTCGTAGTCCACCATGAAGCTCTTGGACAGCTCGTCCCGGATCTCCAGGGCCTTCTCGCCCAGCTTCTTGGAGAGGGGCAGCACGGCGGCCTTGATGGGGGCCATAGCCGGATTCAGGTGCAGAACCACGCGCACGTCGTTCTTCTCCGCGTCCACCAGCTCCTCGTCGTAGGCCTGGCACAGCAGAGCCAGCACCGTGCGGTCCAGGCCGTAGGTGCTCTCCACGATGTAGGGTACATAGCGCTCCGCGGTGAAGGGGTCGATATACTCCAGCTTCTGACCGCTGTACTCCTGGTGACGGCCCAGGTCGAAGTCGGTGCGGTCGTGGGTGCCGTTGATCTCGCCCCAGCCGATGGAGGGGAACAGGAACTCGATGTCGCAGGCGGCCTTGGCGTAGTGGGCCAGCTTCTCATGGTCGTGGAAGCGGAGATTCTCCTCCGGCAGGCCCAGGTCCATGAAGAACTTCTTGCCGAATTCCTTGAAGTAGGCGTAGAAATCCAGATCCTCGCCGGGCTTGCAGAAGGTCTGGAACTCCATCTGCTCGAACTCGATGGTACGGAAGGTGAAGTTGCCCGGGGTGATCTCGTTGCGGAAGGCCTTGCCGATCTGGCCGATGGAGAAGGGGAGCTTGGTGCGCATGGCCCGCAGCACGTTGGGGTAGTTCACGTACTCGCCCTGGGCGTTCTCCGGCCGCAGGTAAATGACGCTCTTGGCGTCGTTGGTGACGCCGCGGAAGGTCTGGAACATCAGGTTGAATTCCCGGATATCGGTGAAATTGTGCTTGCCGCAGTTGGGGCAGGGGATGTGGTGATCCTTGATATACTGGAACATCTGCTCCTTGCTCATGCCGTCGGCATGGGCCTCGGGGTCAAAGTCGTCGATCAGATTGTCCGCCCGGAAGCGCATCTTGCACTCCTTGCAGTCCAGCAGGGGATCGGCGAAGCTGGCTACATGACCGCTGGCCTCCCAGACCCGGGGGTTCATCAGAATGTCCGCGTCCACCTCGTAGCTGTTGCGGCGCTCCTGGATGAAGCGCTTGCGCCAGGCGTCCTTCACGTTGTTCTTGAGCCGCGCGCCCAGAGGGCCGTAGTCCCAGGTGTTGGCCAGGCCGCCGTAAATCTCGGAGCCCGCGAAGATGAAGCCGCGGTTTTTGCACAGAGCGATGATCTTGTCCATGGTTTTTTCAGTGTTGTTCATAGTCTCTTCCTTTCCTGCGGCTGGCTGCCGCAGAGATGATTTCTTGTAAGGCAGATAGCCTGCCGCAACAATAAGATATAGCACATTTTTCACGCCGCCGCAACACAAGATTCTTCCACGGCGCGATGTTTCGGAAAACCGGGTCCGGCCGGAGCTGTCTGCGCGCAGAGCCGATCTTATTCGGGTACGCTGTTATTGGATAAGCGTATGTTATTTTTGGAAACAGCACCAGGAAAACGAAGGAGCGCTCTCAGAAGGAAAAGGTCCAAATCCGGCTGCCTTTTGACGGTCAAGCGGTGCGCGTTTATACTCAGCCTTCTCCTCCGGGCTGTACGGTCCCACAAAGATTTACGAGCTGAGAGAGAACGCCGTTCCGGAGCTGCTTGGAACACGACAGAAATCTGCCGGCATAGGAGGAATCCAGCGCATAGACCGTTTCAAAAATAAGCTCGATATCTCTCGTGCTGGCATCATTGATGTCGATCAGCTTTCGGTAATAGGCGTCTACGTCTCCCGCATAGAGCGACCAGTTCATCGACCCAAAAAATTTCTCCACCTGATACCAACAGTCCCAGCAGGTAATTTTCCACCAAGGCTCCTCCTCGGTCTCTTTGGCTGCGTTGCACAGCATCATTTTTACCTCAGGGGTAAAATCTCTGACCTTTGCCAGAGAAAAGGGGGGATTGCCGGTAAGCAGGCCGAAAGCCATGCGGAGGGTCCAGCCGGCGTTGACACCGCCGTTGGTCAGCAGGGAGATGATTCCTGTGCGATTGCCCTTGCGTCCGTTGGAGTTGGGTACGAAGGAGCCGTTTTCATCGACACGGAAACCGGAGATCATGTGGTGGTCAAAGCCAACGTTTCCTTTGGGGTAGATGCTGTCGACGATGACATTCTCCCCCGGCACCCGGAAGACAGAGGATACATAGTCGTACTCGTTCTGATAAGCCCGCATACGTCCCTGAATCGCTCTGAGACGCATATTGTGCTTGGCAAGATACGCGTTGTTGAAGCCGGGGGCGTTGAAGGTTCGGACCTCGCGGAGCTTGGATGGATCGCTGAGACAGACGGCGCCATGCATCGCCAGATTCCCTCCCAGCGAATGACCGGTAAAGGTATAGCTGTTGTAGCCGTCGTCTTCCAGTTCACGGACAAAGCGCGCCAGATCCTTCTGCTGGTTGGTCTCGACCCGCGTTCCGATCTGCGCGTCCGTATAGACGTCCCGGCGAGAGTCCTCGCTTCCGATCACGCTGAAGCCCTCGGTCCCGCGACAGGCTACCGTGATGTTGTTGTCCAGATCGCAGATCGCGATGGCCGAGAAGCCGGAGCCATGCTTATTATTTACGGATTTGACAATCCGATAATCGGCGTTCTTCACCTTTTCTTCCAAGCCGGCAAGGACGTCATTATAGCCGTCGCCGAGCTTTTCTTCCAGCTTCGCCCGGTTTCCCTCCAGGATCACCTGCAGGGATTCGTTCTGTCCGTCTTTGACAGGAATATCCTCATAGGAAAGCTGCGACAAGACCGACAGCTCTGCATCTGTAAATTCATATGGGTTCGCCATACTGCTCCGCCTCCTGCAATTCGGTTTCGCCGGGAATAAAACACCGGTGCGGGATCATTCGTCGGGGATCTTAAAGGTGACGGGGTTCTCCGCTTGACCGCTGCGCATAAAGAAGGAATCGAAGCTGTCATAATTCTCCGCAAACTGCGTTTTCCAATAGTCTTCCCCTCTGGCGGAACGGCCGAAATACAGATACTGTCTGAAAAAGGGGAGTGCAGAGAGTTCGTCCTCGACCCGATGGAAAAGAGCCTCTCCCGACGCAGCCGAGTCTATGATCACATAAGCGGAGACAAAGGAGCGGGTCTTCGATATTTTCGCACAAGCCGCCAGACCGGCATCAACCTCGTCGGCCGTATAGCAACGTCCCGTTGTTTCGATCGTGCAGCCAACGAAGCGTGCCTCGGGCAGCGCCTCCTGCAGCATACGCGCATATTCTTGCTGCAGACGCACATTCGGGTATTCATCCTTTACGCCGTAGGTTTGGCCGCCGATGACGGCCTTTTCGTCACCGTGGTCGGCGCTCTGATACAGATACAGCACAAAGGGGGTGTCAATGCTCTCGCTGCGACAAACGGCACGCAGGAAGTGGCCCTCGTAACCGCTGTTTTCGTCCGTAAGCGCAAGCAGGCGGAACTGGTCGCCATGCTTTTGCCGGAGATAGTCCAGGATTTCAGATTCCAGTTTGTTGCCGTTCATACAGCCGCTCCCTCCCAAACCAAAGATTAGCACCAGGAAAAACGCCAGTGCGTTTCGTAGCTTTTTCATCACTTGCTTCCTCTCACGACCCATTGATGGAAGAAAACTCGTTTGATGCGGCGGCATCCGCCTCGGGGAAGCGTACGCCGGCGACCCTGAGCGCGTCGCAAGTTGCGCGGATCAGATTATTCAGATGCGTCTCAATTTGACGCATCGTTGCATACGTCTCATTGAGTGCACGGGCTGTTTCTCCTATGCCGTTTTGAATCAGGCGGGTCGATCCGCCTGATTCAAAGCGTTCGGAGCACAGGGCCTGCATATCCGAAAGAGCGGCAGCGAGTGCGGCCTCGTTAAAGACGATCGAATTTGCCATCAATACACCCCTCCTCAAGCCAAGAAGCAGTCCGCCTCGTCGATTGCACGGACAAAATCACCGCACAGGCTGCACGCGCGGTTAACGGACTGCTCAAGGGGAACTGCCAGCGCTGCGGTGCGATTTGCCAATTCCAGCAGACGCGGCGCAATGAGCGGATCTTGAATTGCGTTCGACGTGATGGTCTGCAGACAGGAGGAATAGCGCTCGATCCTTTCGATCAACATATTGCCGTAGCGCAGAAGCGTTGTGGCGGCGGCTTGATATTCGTCGTCGTAAACGATCACACTATTGGACATTGCATTCAACCTCCTCCGGAAAACGTTCGTATTCATACTCCAGTTGAGAGATAGTATTCCGCAATCTGCTGATTTCCGACTCCGCCTGCAAAAGATCAGCGGTAATCATTCTGCGCTGCTCGGAAATCGAATCCTGAAGAGAAGAGATCGAGGAGACAGTGTTTGCGTAGTCCTGCCCGCTCAGCGCAGCGTTAACTCTCTGGGTGTAGAGAAGCGCGGATTTGACGCTGGAGAAAAGCGAATTGACACCGTTCAGGCGTTGTCTGCGGCGAGACATCGAGCCCTCAAACGATGCGATATGCTCGTTGCATTCCTTTGAAAACGCATCCAGTGTTTCAAGCTTTTCTTCGAGAGTAGCCTTCTCTTCCAGCAAGCCGTTCAGCTGATTTTGCTTAAGCCTCAGCTCATAAAGCAGCTCCTGTTTGTCCAAGTTTATTCCTCCCAAGACAGTTTTTCATATTATAATAGAAAAACCGACTCGTTGCAAGGCGATTCCGATAAATAGCGCTGTTTGCGACATCCGCCGCGGCCTTTTTGCGCCGCGAAATCCCCAAAAAACGGCAGGAGAGAATCTTAAACTTTGTGAAATCCAAAAAAAACCCTTTTCTATCGGGGAAATAGGTGTATAATAAGGTTACATAATTTCTGAGCGAGGAAGAAACATGGCTGGTCGGGAAGAAAAAGAGAGACAGACATCCTCCAGCAGAGGCGGGATTATTGCGCTGCTGCTCACCTTGGTGATCCTGGTGGGCGGCGCGGCGCTGATCCTGACAGTGGACGCGCGGCATGTCCGTTTTTATCTGGTAGATGAGGCGGAGATCACCGTACCCTATGGCGTGGAGTTTGATGATCCGGGCCGCAGGGCGGTCACGGTGGGACGGCTCTTCGGCGTGGGGAAGATGGAGCTTCCGGTGGAGACCGAGGGCGAGGTGGACACCAATACCCTGGGCACCTATGAGCTGACCTATCAGACGCGGCTCCTGTTTACGGAATACCGGGCAAAGCGCATTGTCCATGTGGCGGATCTGACGCCGCCGGTCATCAATCTGCAGACCGTGGCGGGCTATACGCCCAGTTGGTTCACTGGCTATGAGGAGGAGGGCTTTCTGGCCTGGGACGACGTGGACGGCGAAGTGACCGACAAGGTGCGGTGGACCGTGCTGCCGGATCGGATCGAGTACCGCGTCAAGGACAGCGCCGGCAACGAGGCGCTTGCCGTACGGGAGCTGAGCGATATCGCGCCGCCGGAGATCAAGCTCAAAGGCGCGGAAAACATGAACATCAGCGCGCGGATCGATTTTGAAGATCCCGGATTTACCGTGACGGACGCCGACGGCGCCGACCTCTCGGATCTGGTGAAGGTGGAGGGCAAGGTGACACCCTACCGGGCGGGCAGCTACGAGCTGGTCTACACTCTGGAAAACCCCATGGGCGACGTGGTCAGCGTCACGCGCACCGTGGTGGTGGAGCCGGTGGAGGTGCCGGAGACCGTACAGCCGGACGAGCTGACCATCTATCTGACCTTTGACGACGGCCCCGGTCCCTATACGGAGGAGCTTCTGGATATCCTTGCGGCCTACAACGTAAAGGCCACCTTCTTCGTTACCTGCCTGAACCCGGAGTACGAGGACATGGTGGGCCGGGCTTACCGGGAGGGACACAGCATCGGTGTGCACAGCGCCACCCACAACTATTACCAGATCTACGGCAGCGAGCAGGCCTATTTTGACGACTTCAACGCCGCCCAGGCCATGATCTACCGGCAGACCGGCGCCTACGCACAGATCTTCCGCTTTCCCGGCGGCAGCTCCAACACCGTCAGCAACTTTAATCCCGGGATCATGAGCCGCCTGTCGCGCTCCATGCAGGATATGGGCTACCAGTACTATGACTGGAACGTGACCAGCGGCGACGCGGGAGAGACCACCAGCACCAACGAAATCATGGAGAACATCATCGACGGCTGCGCGGGGAAGAAGTATTCCATCGTCCTGCAGCACGACATCAAGGATTACAGCGTGGCAGCGGTGGAGCGGGTCATCATCTGGGGCCTGCGCAACGGCTACACCTTCCGGGCCCTGGATCTGACCAGCCCCACGGCCCATCACAGGATCGCCAATTGAGTTTTTAGTTTTTAGGAGAGCGCCCCGGGCTTGCCCGGGGCGCTCAGACCTTGGAGAGCCGCACCTCGTTTTTCCTGCGCCGGGGGGAACAAAGAGGGCGGTTTTTCGTCTTGATACCCGGCGGCGGAGAAAAGCATTGACAATCCTTTCCTCCGGGGCTAAAATTCAACTTGCGCCGCACCCCGCCCGACGGGGGCGACAGCAGAAAGGAATTGAATATGAAAAAACACATGAGCACCCGCACGATCACGGGGCTGGCCATCCTGACCGCCATCGTCGTCGTTCTGGAGGCGGTTTCCGCCGCAGTTGGGCACGTGGGGATCTTCACCTTCACGCTCGCCCTGGTTCCGATCGTGGTGGGATCCGCGCTGTACGGCTGGGGCGCCGGAGCCTGGCTGGGCTTTGTCTTCGGCGTGGTGGTTCTCATCAGCGGCGACGCGGCCCCCTTCCTGGCTGTGAACATCCCCGGAACGATCCTTACCGTTCTGCTCAAGGGCACCCTGGCCGGCCTGATCCCCGGGCTGATCTACCGGGCGCTGTCCAGACATGAGATCCCCGCCGTGGCCACCGCCGCGGTCGCCTCGCCCATCGTGAACACGGGCGTGTTCCTGCTGGGCTGCTTCCTGTTCTTCATGCCCACGATCACCGAGTGGGCCAAGGGGCTGGGCTATGAAAACGCCGGCGCCTATATGGTCTTCGGTCTTGCGGGGGTCAATTTCCTCATCGAGCTGGCCATCAGCATCGTGCTCTGCCCGGTGATCGTCCGGCTGATCCGCCTGAGGAAGAAAGAAACGAGGTAATTGTATGATCCTTGCCATCGACGTCGGCAACACCAACATCGTCCTCGGCTGCATCGAGGAAGGCCAGATCCGCGACATCGTCCGCATCCAGACCCGCGCGGGGGAGACGGACGCCGAGTACGCCATCAAGCTGCTGCAGCTTCTGTATATCTCCGGGCTGGATCCCAAGGGCTTCGAGGGGGCCATTCTGTCCTCCGTGGTGCCCCCGGTGACCGGCCCCATGTCCCAGGCGGTGAAGAAGGTCACGGGTCTGGACTGCATGGTGGTGGGCCCCGGCATGAAGACGGGGATGAACCTGCGCATCGACGATCCCGGCACTCTGGCCGGCGACCTGCTGGTGGGGGGCGTGGCGGCCATCAACTGCTACGGGGCCCCCGCGATCATCATGGATCTGGGTACCGCCACCACGGTGACCGTGGTGGACAGGGACGGGGCCTTCCGGGGCGGCGCGATCCTGCCGGGCGTGAAGCTGGGCTTCCGGGCCCTGGCCGCGGGCACCAGTCTGCTGCCGGAGATCTCCATCACCCCGCCGAAGAAGGCCATCTCCACCAATACGGTGGACTGTATGCGCTCCGGCGCGGTCTTCGGCACCGCCGCCATCCTGGACGGGATGATCGAGCGGATGGAGGCGGAGCTGGGCTATCCCTGCAAGCTGATCGCCACCGGGGGCCTGGCCGGCTATATCACCCCCTACTGCAAACGGGAGATCGTCTGCGACGACGATCTGCTGCTCAAGGGCCTCTGGGTGCTCTGGCAGAAAAACCGGAAGTGAGTATAACAGCAAAAAAGCAGGATGCGTTTTGCATCCTGCTTTTTTGCGCGATTTCCGGTAGAGCTTAGTATTATTCTGCCCAGAAGACCCGGCCGTCCTTGCGGGGCTTGGCCGCGGGGGTCTGGCCGAGAGGATAGCCTACGACGCAGTGGCCCACGCCCTCGTACGTGCCCTCCACGCCCAGCTCCCGCAGCAGGGCCTTGCCCTCCTCGGTCTCGAAGGCCTCTTTGGCCCGGTTGATCCAGCAGCTTCCCAGCCCCAGGGCGTGTGCGGCCAGCATCATGTTGCCCATGCTCAGGCTGCCGTCCTGCACGGTGAAGGGCGTATCCTTCTTCGCCAGCACCAGCAGCACCGCCGGCGCGCCGTAGAAGGGGTCGAAGCCCTCCGCCCAGCCGCCGATCTTCCGGTTCCAGTCCATCAGCTTGTCCCGCAGGGCCTTGTCGGTGACGGCCACGATGATCGAGGACTGACCGCCCTTGCCGCTGGCGGCGTAGAGCCCGGCCTGGATGATCTGCTCCAGATCCTCTTTCTTCGGCAGCTCCGGGCTGTAGCTGCGGATGCTGCGGCGATCCAGCATGGCTTGGATGATCTCGTTCATAGGAAAGCCTCCTTATGTGTTATATCATCAGTATAGCCTGTTTCCCTCCCGCGCGCAAGGAAGAAAAAGGAAGGGGAGGTAAATCCCCTTCCTAGAACAGCAGGGTCTTGGCGATGCCGAAATAGACCAGCAGGGACAGCGCGTCCACGATGGTGGTGATAAAGGGACTGGCCATCACCGCCGGATCCAGGCCCAGCTTCTGGGCCGCCATGGGCAGCGTGCAGCCCACCACCTTGGCGATCAGCACCGTCAGCGCCATGGTGCAGCAGACCACCGCCGCGGTGAGCAGATTCACGTCCGCCCCCATGATCAGCCGATCCACCAGCATGATCTTGCCGAAGCAGAGCAGCGCCAGGGCACAGCCGCAGAGCACCGCCGTCTGGATCTCCTTCCAGATCACCTTGGGCAGATCCACAAACTCCAGCTCGCCCAGGGACAGGGCGCGGATGATGGAGACGGAGGCCTGGGAGCCGGAGTTGCCGCCGGTGTCCATCAGCATGGGGATGAAGGCGGTGAGCACCACCACGGCGGCCAGCGCGTCCTCAAAGCCGGTGATGATCATGCCCGTGAAGGTGGCCGAGACCATCAGCAGCGCCAGCCAGGGGATGCGGTGCTTGAACAGATCCCAGGCGTTGGAGCGCAGATAGGTCTTGTCCGAGGGGAGGATGGCGGCCATCTTTTCGATATCCTCCGTGGTCTCCTCCACCATGACGTCCATGGCGTCGTCGAAGGTGACGATACCGACCATGTGGCCGTCGGTGTCGATCACCGGCAGGGCCAGGAAGTTGTACTTGGAGAGCATCCGGGCCACTTCTTCCTGGTCGGTATGGGTGTTGACGGAGATCACGTTTTCGTCCATGATCTGCGAGATGGGGGTGCTGTCGTCCCGGCAGAGGATCATGTCCTTTACCGAGACCTGGCCCAGCAGCTTCCGGTTCTCGGTGACGTAGCAGGTGTAGATGGTCTCCTTGTCCACGCCGGTGCTGCGGATGCGCTGGATGGCGTCCCGCACGGTCATGCTCGGGCGCAGGGAGACATACTCGGTGGTCATGATGGAGCCGGCGGAATTCTCCGGATAGCGCAGCAGATCGTTGATCTCCTTGCGCATGTCCGGATTGGCCTGGGCCAGGATGCGCTTGACCACATTGGCCGGCATCTCCTCCACCAGATCCACCGCGTCGTCCACGTAGAGCTCCTCGATGATGTCGTGCAGCTCCGCGTCGGAAAAGCCCCGGATCAGCAGCTCCTGCAGCTCCGGCTCCAGTTCGGCAAAGGTCTCCGCGGCCAGCTCCTTGGGCAGCAGACGGAAGAGCTTGGGGATGCGCTCATCCCCGATGTCCTCCAGGATCCCGGCCACGTCGGCCGGTTCCATGGTAACCAGGATATCCTTGATCGTGGAATACTTTTTCTCTCCCAGCAGCACCTCGACGGTGCTGCTCAGGGTCGCATTGCGTTCTGCCATCGGTCGTTCCTCCTTCTGAATGATTTGGGTCTCATCTCAGATCGGGAAGGGCCGGGTCCGGCAGACCGAAGCGCAGCTCAGTCTGTTCGGAAACGCCCGGATAAGGGCGGCTCCGAGAGACTACTTCGGCCTGCGCAGGCGCCGGTACTGCTTCCTTCGTCCATGACGTTTCCTCCTTTTTTTCGTGGTATCGCCCTTACGGGCAACTTTTAGCATACCCGCATTTCCGTTTTCTGTCAAGAAAAAACCCCGCCTCACGGCGGGGTTTTTGTCTTCCGTATTCTGCGTTCAGAAAGGGAAAAGCGCGTGTCAGCCGGAGCGGGCGAGGCGAGGCGAAGGCCCTTCTCTCCCGTCCCGCGCGCCCTTTTCCGGGCCGGGGACCGCGTCCCGATCCGCCCCTAGGTCCCGACGCCGCGGCGAACCTTGCCCGAGAGCAGATCCACCGCCCAGACCAGCAGCACCAGACTCAGGGCGATGGCGCCGGCCTCCCGCCAGGCATATTGGTTCATGGCGAAAATGAGCGGCGCGCCGATGCCGCCGGCGCCCACCAGACCCAGCACCGAGGCCTCCCGGATGTTCACGTCGAAGCGGTAGAGGGCGGCGGAGCCCAGGGCGGGCAGGAGCTGGGGCAGCAGCGCGTGGCGCAGACGGCGCGGCGGGGAGACCCCCATGGCGCCCAGCGCCCGCCAGGGGCGCAGATCCACGCTGTCGATGGCGCCGATGAAGCGCTTGGTCAAGAGGCCCACGCTGCACACGGCCATGGTCAGCACCCCCGAAAAGGCGCCGGGGCCGGTGACCCGGATGAAGATCAGGCCCCATATCAGGAAGGGGATGGAGCGCACCGCCGCGCAGAGCAGGCGAAAGAGGGCGGAGATCGGCCGGGGCATCAGCCGCCCGGAGCCCAGCAGGGCCAGGGGCAGGCTCAGCAGCGCCCCCAGGGCCGTGCCCAGCAGGGCGATGCAGGCCGTCTCCAGCAGCAGCCAGGCCAGCCCGTCCCGCCCGGGAACCAGGAAAAGGGAAAGCTCCGGGTTCAGCAGGCCGCCGAAAAGGCTCCGGGCCGTCTGTAAATTCCCCCGGGTGAAGTCCGGCGGCTGGATGGAGGCGGTGCTCAGCAGAAAAAGCGCGAACAGCGCCAGCAGCAGCGCCCGGCGTGCGCCCTTCCCGATCCGCCGGCGGCCGCGCACCAGACTGCCCAGCCAGGCGCTCAGCCCCTCGATCAGGCAGACGGCCAGGAACAGGGCCAGCAGGATGGCGCCCACCTTGTCATAGGCCCGCCAGGAGGTCTTTTCGTTCAGCAGCAGGCCCAGGCCGCCCGCGCCCACGTAGCCCAGGATGGCGCTGTGGCGCACGTTGGTCTCCAGCAGGTACAGGGCGTTGGAGAGAAAGGAGGAAGCCACCTCCGGCAGCATCCCCCGATAAAAGGCCGGAGCCCTCCGGGCGCCCATGGCGCAGAGCGCGTCGTAGGCCGCGGCGGGGGCGTTTTCGATGTCCTCGTAGTTCAGCCGGGTCAGGATGGCGAAGGTGTAGAGGGTGATGGCCACGGCGCCGGCAAAGGTGCCCAGACCAAAGAGAAAGGTGGCCGTCAGCGCCAGGATCAGGGTGGGGAAGGCCCGCAGGATCTGAACCAGCACCCGCAGCGGCAGCCGCAGGGCCCGGGGATAGCGGAGATTGGCCGCGCAGAGCGGGGCGCACAGCAGCGCCAGCAGCGCGCCCAGGGCGGTGCCGGTGAAGGACATCTGCAGCGTGGCCCACAGGGGCGAGAGGATCCGGGGCAGATAGCCCCAGTCCGGCGGGATCATTTTGCCGAAGAGGTCGCCCATGTGGCTGCGCCGGGCCCAGAAGCGCTCCAGGGAACAGCCCGTGAGCCGCCAGGCCAGGATCAGCGCCGCCGTGACCAGCAGCCCCAGCGCCCAGCGGCGGAGACGGGGCCGGCTCACGGGCCGTCCTCCCCGCCCTTGGCGTAGACGGCCTGGAGCAGCGCGTCCTCCGCGTCCGCCGGGCCGTCAAAAACGATGCGCCCGCCGTTGAGCCCCAGGAGCCGGTCGGAAAAGGCGCGGGACTGCTCCAGATTGTGGCTGTTCATCAGCACGGTGAGGCCCTCCTTGCGCTGCAGATCCCGTAACAGCTCCAGGATCTGCCGCCCGGTCACCGGATCCAGAGAGGCCACCGGCTCGTCCGCCAGCAGGATCACCGGACGGCGCATCAGGGCCCGGGCGATGGCCACCCGCTGCTTCTGTCCGCCGGAGAGACTGTGCACCGGCTCCTCCGCCTTGTCGCCCAGCTCCACCCGCTCCAGCAGGGAGAGGGCCTCCGCCCGGCGGGCCTTGCCGAAAAGGCCCAGGGCGGCGGGGAGCGCGCCCATGTCGGGCAGCGCCGCGTGGAGCACGTTCTGCAGGGCGCTGACGTTTTCCACCAGGGCAAAGTCCTGGTAGATGGTGCCGATCTGCTTCTGTAGGGCGCGCTTGCGTCGGCCCCGCGCCTGCTGCAGGGAGGCGCCCTTGAGCAGAACGCTTCCGCTGTCGCAGCGCTCGGCGCCGTTGAGGATGCGGATCAGGGTGCTTTTACCCGCGCCGGAGGGGCCGATGACGGAGACAAAGCTGCCCTCCTCCACCGAAAAGCTCACGTCCCGCAGGGCGTGGACGCCGTTATGGAATTGTTTGCTGACGCCTTCGACCTGTAAAAGCATGACGAACCTCCGGAAGAGTGAACAGATATCCGTGAACAGTGAATGAGGAGCAGGGAACGGGGAAGGGGATACGGGTTCCCGCCGCGAAGGCCGGAGCTTACTCGCCGAGCTCGCGGAGCAGGGCCTGGGCGGCGCGCTCGCCGTCGTAGTCGCTGTCCTGGCCCCAGGTGTAGCCGATCTGGCTGAACACGCCGAAGATGGCCTTGCCCTCCTCGGTCTGGGCCAGCTCGATGAAGCTCTCGCCCAGGGCGGTGCGGAAGGCCTCGTCCTGCATGAGCTCGGAGGTCTTGCTCCAGGCGATCATGTCGTTGTAAATGCCCTGGGTGACGCCGATGACCACGGTCTGCTCCTCAATGGGGGCGGTGCCGCCGAACTCGGACTGCCACTTGTCGGCGTTTTTCAGCCGGATGTGGCCGAAGGACACCATCACGTCCACCTGGCCGGAGGCCAGACGGGCCACGCTGGTGGTGTGGGAATCCGCCTGCACCACATGGCTGAGATCGGAGATGCTGTGGCCGTACGCGTCCTGCAGCCACAGGCAGGGGTAGATGTAGCCGGAGGAGGAGCTGGGGTTCAGCACCGACCAGGTGGCGCCGTCCAGATCCTCCCAGGTCAGCTCCTCGCCGTTCAGCACCTTCTCGCCCAGCGCCTGTCCCTTTTCACTGGGGCCGGCCAGGATGACGCAGCGGTAGTAGGTGCTCACGTCCTCGGTGTTCTGCTCCAGAGTCCCGTCGTTCCAGTCGGCGGGGTTCTCGGAGTCCTTGCTGATGGCATAGCGCAGGGCGGTGAGCAGCACGTCGCAGTCCTCCGCGTAGAGGACGTAAGTGCTGCCGGAGAGAAAGCCGATGTCGGCGGTGCCGGCGCTGAGGGCCTCGCCCACGGCGGGGTAGCTGGTGCCCACGCTCAGCTCCACGCGCTGCACATCATAGCCCTTTTCCAGGAGCTTGGCCTTCAGCAGCGCCTCCAAAGGCTCCGCGGCGGTCAGAATGGCGTCGGAGTCGGCGTAGGGAGAGAAGGCGATGCGCAGCGTCTCGATGCGCACCGGCTCCCCCGGGGCGGCGGGCTCCTCCGCGGAGCCGTCTCCGCAGGCGCAGAGCAGGGACGCGGACAGAAGCAGAACGAGAAGCAGGGAAATGACTTTTTTCATGGTGATACCTCCGATAATTCGTAGTCAGGCCGGGAAAAGAAAAAGACATGCGCGGCTGCACATGTCCTCTCCGACTCCCCGGCAGCTGCTGGCATCCCGCGCGGGCGGGATGTGGGGCGGTCGATCCTTCCTGGGATCCTCTCAACCCGGAACACGGGCTCCCTCGCAATCTGGTTTCGTCATCGGATGCTGTTCCTTCGAGCGCCGCGGCAGGGCGCTCCCCCTTCCGCGGCTTCCGTAAACCGGGACGAGTGTACCACAGCCGCCGCATATTTGCAAGCCTTCCGGCGCATTTTCCTTGACAAAGCGGGCGCGGGGGGATAAACTGAAAGCCGACAAAAGGGGTGTCCGCTTTACGCGGGCTGAGAACATACCCATAACCTGATTTGGATCATGCCAACGTAGGGAAATAGCCTGACTTCGCCATCGGCGGCTGTTTTCCGGCTGCGGATGGCGTTTTTGCTTTGGCAGAGGGAGGACGAACATGAAACGGGAGGATCTGCGGCTCTATGCCGTGACGGATCGGAGCTGGCTGGGGGAGGAAAGGCTCTGCGACCAGGTGGAGCGGGCCCTGCGCGGCGGGGCGAGCTTTGTGCAGCTTCGGGAAAAGCGCCTGGACGACGCGGCCTTTCTGGCCGAGGCGAAGGAGCTGAAGGTCCTCTGCGCCCGCTACGGCGTGCCCTTTGTGATCAACGACCGGGCGGACATCGCCCTGGCCGTGGACGCCGACGGGGTTCACGTGGGACAGGAGGACATGGCCGTGCGGGAGGCCCGGCGGCTCCTCGGCCCGGGGAAGCTCGTGGGCGCCACCTGCAAGACGGTGGAGCAGGCCCTGCGGGCCGCGGAGGAGGGCGCGGACTACATCGGCTCCGGCGCCATGTTCCCCAGCACCGCCAAGCCCGAGGCCATGGGCATCAGCCGGGAGACCTTGGGGGCCATCTGCGCCGCGGCGCAGATCCCGGTGGTGGCCATCGGCGGCATCACCGAGGCCAATCTGCCCAGCCTTGCCGGCACCGGAATCGCGGGCGTGGCCGTGGTCAGCGCGCTTTTCGCGCAGAAGGATATCGAAGCCGCCGCCAAGCGGCTCCGGGCCCTCGCCGAGAGGCTGTAAAACGCATATCCAGCGGTACATCGGGGGCACCACCTTGTATCGCTTTATAAAATCGTGCTGTAAGAAAGGAGAAGTTCTATGAAAACAGCATTGACAATCGCTGGATCCGATTCCAGCGGAGGCGCCGGGATCCAGGCCGATATCAAAACCATGACCGCAAACGCCGTTTTCGCCATGAGCGCCATTACGGCGCTGACGGCCCAGAACACCACCGGCGTTCAGGGCATTTTTGAGGTCACCCCTGCCTTCCTGGCGCAGCAGATCGACAGCGTCTTTACCGACATCCGCCCGGACGCGGTGAAGATCGGCATGGTGGCCTCGGCGGCGCTCATCGAGACCATCGCGGAGCGGCTGCGCTTCTATAAGGCGGAGAACGTGGTGGTGGATCCGGTGATGGTGGCCACCAGCGGCGCCCGGCTCATCAGCGTCGACGCCATCCAGACCCTGAAGGAACAGCTGCTGCCCCTGGCCGCGGTGCTGACCCCCAACATCCCCGAGGCGGAGGTTCTGGCGGAGATGCCCATCCGCAGCGCCGGGGATATGGAGCGGGCGGCGGAGAAGATCGGCCGCGCCTACGGCTGCGCCGTGCTGTGCAAGGGCGGCCATCAGCTCAACGACGCAAACGACCTGCTCTACCGGGACGGCGGCTTCCGCTGGTTCAAGGGCAGGCGCATCGACAACCCCAACACCCACGGCACCGGCTGCACCCTCTCCAGCGCCATCGCCTCCAATCTGGCCAAGGGCTTTGAGCTGGACGAGGCGGTGGAGCGGGCCAAGGCCTATATCTCCGGGGCCCTGGCGGCCATGCTGGATCTGGGCGCCGGCTCCGGGCCCATGAACCACGCCTTCGACCTGGGCGGCGAGTACGCGAAGGAGGTGGAGTAAGATGCAGGAAAAACGTACCTCCGTCTTTGAAAACGGTCTCATCTGGTTCGGCGCCGCCGTCTCCATCGCGGAGATCCTCACCGGCATGGAATTTGCCTCTCTGGGCTTCGGAAAGGGCCTGGCGGCCATCCTGCTGGGCCACGTCATCGGCTGTGTGCTGCTGTATCTGGCGGGACTCATCGGCGGCAAGGCCCGCAAGAGCGCCATGGAGACCGTGAAAAGCAGCTTCGGCCAGAAGGGCGGCCTGCTCTTCGCGGTGCTGAACATCCTGCAGCTCCTGGGCTGGACGGCCATCATGATCTATGACGGCGCCCTGGCCGCCCAGGAGATCTGGGCGGTGGGCTCCTGGGTCTGGTGCCTGGTGATCGGCGGGCTCATCATTCTCTGGATCCTCATCGGCATCCGCAGCCTGGGCAAGATCAACACTCTGGCCATGGCGGCCCTGTTCCTGCTGACGATCGTGCTGAGCTTCGTCATCTTCCGGGGCGAGGGCGCGCCGGCCGCCGCAGGCGAGGCCATGAGCTTCGGCGCGGCGGTGGAGCTGTCGGTGGCCATGCCCCTGAGCTGGCTGCCGCTGATCAGCGACTATACCCGGGAGGCGGAAAAGCCCCGGAAGGCCACGGCGGTCAGCGCCCTGGTCTACGGGCTGGTGAGCTGCTGGATGTACCTCATCGGCATGGGCGCCGCCATCTTCACCGGCGAGGGCGACATCGCCGCCATCATGGTGAAGGCGGGGCTCGGCGTGGCGGGGCTGCTGATCATCGTCTTCTCCACCGTCACCACCACCTTCCTGGACGCCTATTCCGCCGGCGTCTCCAGCGAGGCCCTGTCCAGGAAGATCCCCGGCAAGTGGGTGGCCGTGGCCGCCGCGGGGATCGGCATTCTGGCGGCTGTCTTCTGGCAGCCGGAGAGCCTGATCGACTTCCTGTACCTGATCGGCTCGGTCTTTGCGCCCATGATCGCCATTCAGATCGCGGACTTCTTCCTCCTGAAGCGGGACGCGGGGGAGCGGGCATTCCAGTGGGAAAACCTGCTGGTCTGGCTGGCGGGCTTTGTGCTCTACCGGCTGCTGATGCGCCTGGACATTCCCGTGGGGAACACGCTTCCGGATATGCTGATCACCATGGCGCTGTGCTATGGCCTTGGCAGGCTGACAGGAAGGAAAAAAGCGTAAACACGCAAGGAAACACGCAAAAAAAGCTCCCGCTGCATCGCAGCGGGAGTTTTTTTGCGCTGGGGGATCACTCTTCGGGCTCGAAGAGATCCTTACCGACGCCGCAGAGCTCGCAGGCAAAATCCTCGGGCAGATCTTCCCACTTCACGCCGGCCTCGTCCTCGTCATAGACCCAGCCGCAAACGGTGCAGACATACTTCATCTTCGGTACCTCCTGTATTGTTTTTGGTGTTTTTGCGGATCACGGGCGCTTCGTCCCTCCGGAGAAGGCGGCTCAGCCGCCCGTTTGATACTGCTTCCAGAGCTTATCCGCCTTGAAGGTGTAAATCACGGCGTAAACTCCGGCGATCACGACCAAATAGCCGGCCGGCCTTCCGATCACGACGATCGAATAAATCATATTGACAAGGGAATAGAGCAGGAGAATGACGGCACAGACGCGGCTTTGGGCGAGATGAATCCCAAGGCCCATGCCGACCAGGATCGCCACATCGATCAGGACGGAAGGAAAACCGTCCAGCGCGATCCCCGCAGCCAGCGTGATGCCGGCGCAGACATAGCAGATGATGGCAGAGGTTTTGATCTCACGCTTGACATTCTGATTCCCCGGAAGTTCCAGGAACTCCTTTTTGGTCGTGACTCTCGGCGCGTATTCGGCCGGCGCAGGGGCGTACGCGGTCGGTACGGGCGCGTTGGCGTACTGCGGCGCCTGCTCGTTCCCGGAGAAAGGAGCTCCGCAGTTGTTGCAGAACTTCTGTGCCTCGTCGCAGGGCTGGCCGCAGGATGGACAGTATTTCATTTTTCTGATTCCTTTCTGGCTGCTTTTGAAAGCTTTGCCATGCGGGGTGTCTTTCTTTTTTGACCCATCGGAGAAGGGAACACCTGTACGAGCGGGATGTCCCCGGCAAAGGCGACCATGCAGGAACACCGAAAGCTCCGACGGGAAGATCTCAGCCAAGGTGGATGATAAAGGCGCAGTGCTTCACAACGGTAGATTCGGGAAGAGGGACCGCATACAAAAGTGCCTTGGCACAGCCAGAATAATCCAAGTCATAGATCTGCGGCACGTCCGACCTTGACACAGAGCAGGAACAGGGCATACTCCCCCTTGGGATCCCCGCTCAGTTCATGCCGACTTCTCTGTAGTCGCCTCTTTCGGGATGATGCGAAGAATAGCTGTATGGCCGCATATCACGGGGCTGGTCAAGGCGGACTCGCTGATTCAGGATCTCGCCGGCCTGGTCGATTTTTTTGAAAAAGAATCGTACAGTCAAGCCGTCGACCATCGTGATAATATAGGTTTTTGACCACAAGCCAGAACCGCGCTTATAGTTCGCGATGCGATTATAAGCAAAAAAGGTGTTGTCGGCAAGGCTGTGTTCACCGCTCTCGAAATTGATCAGATGAGATTTTTTAACGCGGAAATGAATCCCTTTATCCGTAAAGACCAGAAGGACATCCTCCCATTGCCCGGTCCAGATCTGAGACCTGGGGACAAGGAGCACTTCCTCATCGCTCGGGATGGGAATCGTCATTTTCCTCAGCAAATCAAATCCAAATTTCATTGCTCCGCTCTGTTTTATTTGAAATACCGCTCCAGCAGGCCCTTGAAGGCCTTGCCGTGGCGGGCCTCGTCCCGGGCCATCTCATGGACGGTGTCGTGGATGGCGTCCAGGTTGTACTTCTTGGCAAGCTTCGCCAGCTCGAACTTGCCGGCGGTGGCGCCGTTCTCCGCGTCCACGCGCATAGCCAGGTTCTTCTTGGTGCTGTCGGTGAGCACCTCGCCCAGCAGCTCCGCAAACTTGGCGGCGTGCTCGGCCTCCTCCAGACCGGCCTTTTCCCAGTAGGCGCCGATTTCGGGATAGCCCTCCCGGTAGGCGACGCGGGCCATGGCCAGGTACATGCCGACCTCGCTGCACTCGCCCTCAAAGTTGGCGCGCAGCCCGGAGATGATGGTCTCCTTCACATCCTCGGGCACGTCGGCGCCGAAGACCTTGCCCACGCCCAGCACATGCTCGGCGGCCCAGCTCAGCTCCTCGGCCTGGAGCGTGAAGCGCTCGCCGGGAACCTTGCAGACGGGGCATCTCTCAGGGGGCGTGTCGCCCTCATGGACGTAACCGCATACGGGGCAAACCCATTTCTTCATGGAAAGATCCTCCTGTCATTGAAGTGTTTTTTTGTGGTTTTGCTCAACTCCAATGTAACAGAATCCGTCCTCTTTGTAAAGCACCAAACAAAAAATTCACAGTTCGCCGCCCTCGACCAGCGCCAGCAGCGCCGGCCCCGCGGCGTCGGCAAAGAGCCGGACGGCGGCCAGCGCCTCCTGCAGGGTGTTGCCGCTGCTGCCCACCTCCAGGATCAGGGAGCCGCCGGTCAGATGCTGGTTGTAGCGCTGGGGCACCAGATCCACCGGGCGCAGCAGGGTGGGATGGGCCTTGGAAACCGCGTCCTGCAGATACAGCGCCAGAGCGAGATTGCTGCGCCAGTTGGGATGCTCCAGCCCGCTGTCGTCGGTGCCCACCAGGAGCATGATCTGGCTGGCCACGGTGCCCGGCTCCTCGGCCATGGTCTTGTAGATCACATCGTGATCGCCCAGGGCGTCCCGATGCAGGTCGATGACCACGGCGATATCCGGGTATTGGGCCAGATACCGCTCCACCGCCTCGCCCGAGCGCCCATAGGAGCCGGTGTAGCTGGGGTAATCGTAGATCTCCCGGTCGTGGAGCACACGCAGCCCCGCCTCCTCCAGCCGGGCGGCCAGCTCGTCGCCCACCCGGATGACGTTGAAGTGGTCGTCCTCGGTGCGGCAGGGGTCGCTGGACTCGTAGCGATCCAGCCCCGCGGGGGTGTAGGCCTCGCTGCCGTGGGTGTGGAGGATCAGGATCTGGGGCCCCTCCGCGGGCAGGCGGAGCTGGGGGCCGTCCCGCAGGAGCTGCTCCGGATCCACCTCATAGCCCGTCTCATTTTTGAGCAGCCGATCCCCGGTGATGGTGGTCTCCCGCCGCTCCGCGCCCGGCGCCGACGCCAGCTCCGCGCTCAGCGGCGTCCGGACGTCCTCCGGCAGCTCCGAGGCCGGCGCGGGGATCGGGAGCGCGGCGGACGGGGATGGGGGCGTGGAAGGGGAAGGGGACGGGGACGGCGCCTGCCGGAGAAGCACCACGTTCTCCATGCGCCCCGCGTCCACACGGGCCTGGGAGAACGCCGCGGCCCGTTCCCAATAGCCCCCCGTGCTCAGCAGCGCACCCAGCAGCGCCGCCAGGGCCGCAAAAGCCAGTTTTCCCGAAAAACGCATCGGACAAGCCTCCTCCTTGGTATGGTCTTTCCTCAGGATATGCGGGGACGCGGGCAAATAGCCCATCATCTTGCAAAGGGGAGACAAACATGGTACAATGCAAAACAGAAAAAAGGAGATGAATCATCATGACCTATACCTATTACCCCCAAGGCGTGTGCTCCCAGCGGATGGACGTGGAAGTGGAGGACGGCAGGATCCTGCGCGTTCAGGTTCTGGGCGGCTGCCCCGGCAATCTGGAGGGCATCTCCCGGCTGCTGGTCGGCATGGACGTGGACGAGGCCATCCGGCGCATGGAGGGCATCTCCTGCGGCGGCAAGCCCACCTCCTGCCCGGATCAGCTCTCCAAGGCCCTGCGGGCCTGCCGGGACGGGGCCTGAGCCCATGCTGGAGGAGATCCTGCGGGAGAGTCTGGCCTGTGACGAGACGGCGCTGCGGCGCTTCCGGCGCTACTACGAGCTGCTGACCGAGTGGAACCGGGTCATGAACCTGACCGCCATCAGCGGCGAGGAGGATACGGCCCGTCTGCATTTTCTGGACTGCGCGGCCCTCTGCGCGCTCACGGAGCCGGGCGGCAAAAGGGTGATCGACGTGGGCACCGGCGCGGGCTTCCCCGGCCTGGTGCTGAAGATCCTGCGCCCGGATACGGAGCTGGTGCTGCTGGACAGCCTGGACAAGCGGGTGAGGTTCCTTTCCGCCGTCTGCGCGGAGCTGGGCTTTTCGGACGTGCTGTGCCTCCACGCCCGGGCGGAGGAGGCGCCGGGCGAGCTGCGGCAGAGCTTTGACCTGGCCTGCTCCCGGGCGGTGGCCCGGCTGAACCTGCTGGGCGAGCTGTGCCTGCCCTTTGTGAAGCCGGGCGGCCTGTTCGCGGCCATGAAGGGCCCCGAGGCCTCCGAGGAACTGCGGGAGGCGGAGCGGGGCCTCCGGCTGCTGGGCGGCGAAGTGGAGCGGGTGGCGGAGTACCCCGTGCCCGGCACCGAGCTGCGGCACAACGCGGTGCTGATCCGCAAGACGGCCGACACGCCGGCCAGGTACCCCCGCAAATGGGCGCAGATGAAGAAGCAGCCTCTGTAAGGCAGCCTTTCTGCGAAGGGAGAAGAAGCACATGCGCGACAAGGACGAGGAGTTATACGAGCCTCTGAGCAAAAACGATTACCGAAATCTGCCCCAGTATCAGAAGTTCCGGGAGAAGAAGGAAGTCTCCGAGAGCACGGAATTCGGAAAAACCTATCACCTGCTGAAGGTTAAGAGCAACGAGCAGCTTGCGGTCGAAAACACCGTTCTGAAACATAAGCTGATCCGGGCAGGACTGTTCTTTCTCGCAGGCCTTGTCTGTTATTTCCTGCATCCCATCCTTGCCGGCAAATTTCCGGATGCATGGATCGTTGAATGGGAAATCCTTTGGCTTGCTGCGGCCGTTTTGGCGCTCATCGGCGCATGGAATCTCGCCAGCACCATTTTTGGACCTGTTACTATCAAGGACGTTGAGAAATACAAGGACAAAATCGACAAGGCCCTAAAGGATCTGGAAAAGCACGACCGCAAGCGGGCCCTGGTCGACAGCCACAAGAAACGCAAGGGCGGAAGACGGTAGAGGGGATTCCGGCTCAAGTGGAGACAGAAGAAATAGAAGCCTCTGTGAGGCTGCTGTAAGAGGTGTTTGTTCATGCCCGATAAGAAAGACGCTTTTGAGGATATCAGCAAGGACGACTATCGGAACCTGCCGCAGTACAAACGGTTTCATAAAAGAGAGAAAGAACCTAAAACCACGGCTTCCGGGAAGAACTACAGCCTGTTAGAGCATAAGTCGGAAGAGCAGCTAATCATAGAAAACACGGTTCGCAAACAGAAACTGATCCGCGCGGGACTGGTCTTCCTTCTGGGGCTGGTCATGTTTTTGACTGGCGAAAAAGTCGCCCAGATTTATGATTTTTCAACTACGATCGGCAAGATCGCGGAAGCAGTTTCCCTTGTGTCCAATGCGTTCATGTTATTCGGTGTGCTGCTGTTTTCTCTAACTGTCTTCGGCCCGGTGAGGTCCAAAGACGTGGAGAAATATCAGGATAAGATCAAGAAAGCCTTAAAAGAGCAGCAAAAGCGCAATCAGATTCATGGACACAAGAAACGGAAGGGCGGAAAGAGATAAAGAAGCGGCCGCCGGAAACCGTTTTGCGTTTTGAGGAGCAACAGGAGCGCGGACGACCAAAGGTCGCCCCTACGAAAAAACCGGCTTGGTTCGATTCCGTAGGGGCGACCTTTGGTCGCCCGTTTGCTTTTGCGTTTTTCGCTTTGAAGAGACGGGAGAGACGAGGAAAAATCGCAGGGGCGCAGCCGCTCCCCTCTCTTCACGGTTCACTTTCCTCCGCCAGGAGGAAGCCTTCCAGCTCCTCCGCGGTGTCCGCAATCTGCGCGGCGCCGGCGGCGAGCAGTTGTTCCCTGCTCCGAAAGCCCCAGGCGACGGCCAGGCAGGCCATGCCGGCGTTTCGGGCTGTGGCCAGGTCCACCTCCGTGTCGCCCACGTACACGCAGTCTTCCACGGAGAGCCCCATCCGCGCCACCGCGGCCAGCACCGCGTCCGGGTTGGGCTTGCGCCGCACGGTCTCGCTCTCGCCCACGGCGGTCTCCAGCAGGCCGGGAAAGTAGCTCTTCGCCAGCTCCTGCACCGCCGGATCCGGCTTGTTGGAGATGATGGCCTGCCGCACGCCCCGCGCCTTCAGCCGCTCCATCAGCGGCAGGATCCCCGGATAGGGGCCGGTTCGGACATTGCAGTGGGCGTCGTACCAGGGCTTGTAGAAGGCCAGCACCTCCTCCCGCCGCGCCGCCGGACACACGCAGGAGATGAGATGGGCCGCCCCGTTGCCCAGGCCCGCGCGAACCGCGTCCATGCTCGCCTCCGGCAAGCCGAAGCGCCGCAGGCTCACGTTCACCGCCGCCCAGAGATCCTCCAGGGTGTCCAGCACCGTCCCGTCCATATCCCACAGTACGCCCCGATAAGCCATGCCCCGCGCCTCCCCAAAATCGTTCTGTCCCTATTATAACCGCTCTGTCAATGATTGCATTTTTTCTCCCGATGTGCTATCATACAGGCGAAAAAACTTGTGCTGTGAGGTGCAACATGGAAGGATACCGCATTTTAGAGATCAAACAGAGCGTGTTTGAGAACAACGACCGGGAGGCCGACAAGCTGCGCGAGCAGTTGAAGAAGGATCGAACCTTCCTGCTCAACCTGATGAGCTCCCCCGGCTCCGGCAAGACCACCACCCTGAAGGCCACCATCGCCGCGCTGAAGGACGAGTTTCGCATCGGCGTCATGGAGGCGGACATCGACTCGGATGTGGACGCCGCCGCCATTGAGAAGACCGGCGCCAAGGTCATCCAGCTCCACACCGGCGGCATGTGCCACCTGGACGCCAGCATGACCAGACAGGGCCTGGAGGGCCTGGGCGTGGGCGACGTGGACTTCGCCATCCTGGAGAACGTGGGCAACCTGGTCTGCCCGGCGGAGTTTGACACCGGCGCCGTGAAAAACGCCATGATCCTCTCCGTCCCCGAGGGAGACGACAAGCCCCTCAAGTACCCGCTGATGTTCTCCATCTGCGACGTGCTGCTCATCAACAAGATCGACGTGCTGCCCTACTTCGATTTCGACATCGAGAAGTGCAGGGAGTATGTCCGCCGGCTGAACCCCAACATGAAGGTCATCCCCATCAGCGCCCGCAGCGGCGAAGGGATCGACGACTGGGCCCGGTGGCTGCGGGAGCAGGTTCACGCCTGGATCGACTGAGCCGCAGCGCATGATCGAAGCGCCCCCTGTCCGAAAAAGACAGGGGGCGTTTTCGACGGAAAAGGGGCTTGCTTTTTTCGACGGAATCTTTTATAAAAAAGAGGAACGAAACGACCGCCCGCGGGCGGAGAGAGGATCCCGTATGAAAAAGACAAAAAACAAGAAAAAAGGCGGCGCGTTGGGGAGCTTTTTCGCCGTGCTGATCTTTTTGCTGGCGATCGGAATGCTCTGGATCGCGGGGAAAATGGCCGTGGAGCACTTTTTCCCGGAATGGGCCGCGCCTGCGAAGCAGGAGACGGCGGCGGACGGGCAGCGGGGGGAAGCGGAAACGGAGCATACGCCCGTCCGGCCGGAGGACGCGGCGCCCGCGCCTTCCGCCGCGCCGACGGTCGAGGCGGTCTCCACGCCGGAGCCCACGCCGGAACCCACGCCCGAGCCCACGCCGGTGCACTACACCATCCCCGAGGACGCCCATGAGGGCCCCGCGCCCATCGAGGCTTGCTACGGCACGGTGAGCATGGACGAGCCGGAGAAGCTGCTGGAGGTGATCCAGCGGGCCCGGGAGCTGGGCCTGCTGGGCGAGGACGAGGTCGTGGCCTACGACCCCACGGTGAGCTTTTACCGGGGCCTCCACAGCCGGGAGATCGAGTACTATCTGGACGAGACGATCATGGTGCTGCTCTGGAAGGAGAACATGGACGGCATGTGCTGCACCTTCACCGAGGTGAAGATCGCGGATCCCTCCCAGTTCCGCCGGAAGCTGGCCGACGACACCTTCGACTCCCCCAACCAGTACTTTGCCACCCAGCTGGCCGAGCAGACCAAGGCGGTGGTGGCCATGAACGCGGACTACTACCGCTTCCGGGACGTGGGCATCGTGGCCGCCGACCGGCAGCTCTACCGCATGAAGATGGGGCCCTATACGGGCATGTACCGGCTCTACAACTGTGTGGATACCCTCTTTGTGGACGCCAAGGGCGATTTCCACTACAAGCGGCTGCTGGAGGAGAACACCGAGGAGAGCATCCGCCAGTTCATGGCGGATGAGGACATCCTGTTCTCCATCGCCTTCGGCCCGGTGCTCATCGAGGACGGCCAGCCCCTCTCCTGCACCTGGTACCCGGTGGGCGAGGTGCTGCAGGGCTACTCCCGGGCGGGCATCGGCCAGATGGGCCCCTGCCACTACCTGTACATGTCCCTGAACCACGGAGATCAGTCCGCCCGCTGGACGGTGGATCAGTTCGCCCAGCACTTCGCCCAGAAGCCCGTGATCACGGCCTACTGCCTGGACGGCGGCCAGACCGAGGAGGTGGTCTTCCGGGGCGTGCCGTACAACTACATGGACTTCGGCGAGGAGCGGGTGGTCAGCGATATCCTGTATTTCGTCACCGCCATCCCCGAGGACGCGCGGTGATACGATGCGGCAATACGACAGCGCGGCAAGCGCCGGAGAAGCCAGGCTTCTCCGGCGCTTGCTCAGCTTGTGCGACTGTACGCCAGTTCAGTTCTGCGTCGGTGTTGAGGGAAGCTCCGTGGCCCGCGCTGTCTGCGCGGCGTCGTCCAGAAGCCGGAAATAGCGGGCGTGAGCGTCCTCGTAGGCCGCGTTGAACTCGGCGTCGCTGCCGTTGTGCAGACTCTCGAAGTACAGATGCTCGTGATCGGCCAGCTCCGGGTGCACGCGTACCATGGTGGCAACGCCCACGTTCGAGCACACCGCCGCGATGCGGCGAAACTCAACGCCCAGGTTGGAAAAGCTGCTGTCGGCGTACATGTTGCACTGTCCGGTGCTCAGACGGCGCAGGTGGTTGCGCCGGAGGATGACGACCAGCTCGCTGACGATCTGAACCAGCGGCTCGATTTTCCGGGCGGCCTCTTCGTCCCGGACGCGAAAGGCGAGATCGGTGAGCTCCAGGATCTCACGGAGCGCGTCTTCGACCATGTGGAGCTCCTCCACGGCCGCCTGCGAAAAGCTGGTGCCGTTCTGCGCCATACTGGCGGCGATGTCCGCGATGCCGACGGCGTGGTCTCCCAAGCGCTCGAACTCCGCGGTGACCTTGAAATACTGGTTGAGGATGGCCACGTGCTGCTCCAGCTGCAGGTGGGGCAAAAGCTCCACCGTGTAGCGGCTGCAGCAGTCGGTCAGATGGTCGATGTTCTCTTCCTCCGCCAGGAGCTCCTTGTGGAGGGCCTCGTCGTATTTCTCGAGCAGCTGAAAGGACTTTTCGATGTTGTCGCCTGCCGCGCGGAACAGACTCAGCAAAAGCTGATAGCAGCTGTTCAGCGCCAGGGCGGGCGTGTTCAGGAAGCTGGGGTTCAACCCCTCCAGTTCGTCCCGGTATTTTTCTTCGCTGACGGGGCCGCGGTCGTCCTTTACGATCCGGCGGCTGAGCTTCTCGTAGACGGGCAGCATAGGGAACAGGCAAAGGGAGCAGCCGAGATTGAAGATGGTGTTGGTGTTGGCGATCATGCCGGAGTTGGCGGTGCGTTCCCACAGCCCGTCCAGCAGACCCAGGCGATGCACGACGGTGACGCCCACCAGCACCAACACCGTCTCGCTCAGGTTGAAAAGGATGTTCACGATGCCGACCCGTTTGGCCTCCGCTTTCGCGCCGATGGAGCAGACGATGGCGGTGGTGACGCAGTCGCCCAGGTAGATGCCCACGATCACGGCGTAGATAGACTTGAAGGCCAGCAGCCCGGAGGAGGAGAAGGCCTGCAGGATGCCCACCGTGGCCGAGGAGCTCTGCAGGGCGAAGGCCACGCCCGCGCCGGTCAGATAGCCCAGGAAGGGATCGTCTCCGAGACTGGAGAAGAGCTGCTCGATGGCGCCGGACTGGGAAAGGCTGTGAACTGCGCCGGTCATGTTCAGCAGGCCGGAGAACAGGATGCCGAAGCCGACGGCGATGCTGCCGATGGATCTGGCGTTCCGGATAAAGCCGCCCATGATCAGCACCATGCCGATGATGAGGGCGATGGGAGCAAGCGTGGAGGGCTGGAAGAAGCGCAGCCAGGCAGCGCCGGAGGAGTCGATGTCCAGCAGGCGGATGATCTGGCCGGTGACCGTGGTGCCCACATTGGCGCCCACGATGATGCCCAGGGACTGGCGCAGGGTCAGGATGCCGGCGCCCACGAGACCGGCGGTGATGACGATCGTGGCCGTGGAAGACTGGATGAGCGCCGTGACGAAGATGCCGAGAAGAAAGGCCTTGAACGCGTTGTTGGTCACCTTCTCCATGGCGCGCTTGAGCGTGCCGGAGGAGTTCTCTTTCAAAGAGTCCCCCATCAGCCGCATGCCGTACAGGAACATGGCAAGCCCGCCCAGCAGGGAGATCACACTGAATATATCCATGAATAATCCTCAGTTACAAATAAAGACTGATTTCCGAAAGAATCCCCCGTGTGCCGGAGATCGCGCGGCAGCCCGGGAAACACACGGCGCGCGGGGAAGGGAACACGCATGCGCGCCGGCCGCTCCCGCAAAGGGCAAGGGCGACGCGCTTGAACCGCTGTTTCCGCAGAAGCGGAGCCTTTACAGAAGCAGCGCCAAAAAGAATCCCGACAGCAGTATATGGGCTGGACGGAAATCCGTCAAGTCCCGCAAAAGGACGAAAATCGCGTGCGGTTTCAAGGCTGTTTTGTCGGTTTTTGTGCTTTTTGCCCACAGCCTGCGCCGGAAAGCGCCGTCTCAGCGCCTTCCGGACGAGAGACGGCCCCCTCCTTGTTTTCAGATCGGCGTTCAGGCGCGGCGGGGGCAATGCTTTTTACCCCGTCCTCCCGGACAAGGCCGTAATTCAAAAAAAGCGCTGCCCGTTTGTGCGGGCAGCGCTTTTGCTTCAATGGAGTTTCGAATCAGAGTGCCAGGAAGAACTTCACCAGGAAGATCAGGCTCAGCACGTAGGTCAGGGCGGAGACGTCCTTGGCCTTGCCGGTGACGAGCTTGATGATGGTGTAGCTGATCAGGGCCAGGCCGATGCCGTGGCCGATGGAGCCGGAGATGGGCATGGCCAGCAGCATGATCGCCACGGGCAGCATCTGGGTGATGTCCTCGAAGTCGATCTTCTTCAGGTTTGCCAGCATCAGGATGCCCACGTAGATCAGCGCGGAGGAGGTGGCGGGGCCGGGGATGATGGCGGCGATGGGGGCGATGAACATGCACAGCAGGAACAGGATGCCGGTGGTGAGGGCGGTCAGGCCCGTGCGGCCGCCGGCTTCCACGCCGGAGGCGGACTCCACGAAGGTGGTGACGGTGGAGGTGCCGGTGAGGGAGCCAACCACAGTGCCCACGGCGTCGGAAAGGAGGGCTTCCTTCATCTGGGGCATATTGCCGTTCTTGTCCAGCATCTTGGCCCGGGAGGCGGTGCCCACCAAGGTACCGATGGTGTCGAACATGTCAATGATGCAGAAGGTGATGACCAGGGTGACGATGGTGAACCAGCCGATCTGGGCCACGCCCGCGAAGTTCAGCTTGAACAGGGTGGTCTGCGCCATGTCGGAGAAGGGGGGCACGAAGGAAGCGGTCTTCAGCTTCTCAAAAGGATTGGTGCCCAGGAAGATGGCCTGCCCGGCCCAGTGGAGCACGGAGGCGGCCAGCATGCCGTAGAGCACGGAGCCCTTGATCTTCTTGTGATTCAGGGCAACGATGACGAACAGGCCGAAGAACATGGTGACCACTGCCAGGACCATCTGGGGATAGACCTCCGCCATGGTCTCTTTGGCATAGGAGGCGGTCAGGGCGCCGAAGAAGTCCCGCATGGCGAAGAAGGGACCGCCCTTGGTGCCGTAGAGGCTGACGTTGGAGCCCAGGCCGATGTTCATCAGCATCAGGCCGATGGCCGGGCCGATGCCCAGGCGCACGCCGAGAGGAATGGCCTCCACGATCTTCTCGCGGACGTTGAAGACGGACAAAAGGATGAAGATGAGACCTTCAATGAAGATGATGACCAGAGCGGTCTGGAAGGCCTCGGTGTAGCTCATCTGCGTGCCCTTCAGCGCGGAAAGGGAGACGATGCTGCCGACGACCACGGCAAAGAAGCTGTTCAGGCCCATGCCGGGGGCCATGGCGAAGGGCTTGTTGGCCAGGAAGGCCATGCAGATGGTGCCGATGGCGGAGGCGATGCAGGTGGCCAGGAACACGCCGTTCCAGAGCTCCTGTCCCTCTGCGCCGAAGTTGGTGAGCAGGTTGGGGTTCAGAGCGATGATGTAGGCCATGGTCATAAAGGTGGTCAGGCCTGCTACGATCTCGGTGCGGACGTTGGTGCCGTTGTTCTTCAGGTGAAAGAGTTTTTCCATTGCTGTTTTTCCTCCTCGATTTTTCTCTCTTTCGTTCTTGCCAAGGACAAGGTCGAGCCGTGCGTCGGAAAAGGATGGTGCTGGAAAAAACACGCTCTTATTGTAGGAAAAACCAAGAGGAATTACAATTGGGAGAAACACCAAAAAAAGCGGAGAAAAAGCTTTGACCCTTATGGATTCTTATGCTATCATAGCGCCACAGCCGCGTGAGCGGAGCTGGGAGATTTGAGGCGCGGGGCGCGGAAAAAAGGAGGCGGCGGCTTATGAGAAACAACGGAAAACCCTTGGCGCGGACGGCGCTGCGTACCCTGCCGCCGCTGGGACAGCGCATCATCAAAACCGCGGTGGCGGTGTTCCTCTGCCTGCTGTTTTACTGGCTGCGCGGCTACCGGGGGCAGCAAATGCCCACCGAGGCCGCCATCACCGCCATCATCTGTATGCAGCCCTATGTGCGCGACACCCGGGACTACGCCATCAGCCGTTTTGTGGGGACCCTGATCGGCGCTGCCTGGGGCCTGCTGTTTTTGCTGGTTTTCCTGGCCTTCCCTTCTTTGGGGGAGCGGCTCTTCCTGGTTTATGCCTTCATGGGGCTGGGCGTTTTATCTGCGCTCTACACGGCGGTGCTGCTGCGCCGCCCGGATTCCTCGGGACTGGCCGCCATCGTTTACCTGTGCCTGGTGATCAGCTTCCCGGATATCGAAAACCCTGTGGGTCAGATGGCGGATAAGCTCCTGGGCGTACTGCTGGGCACTGCCAGCGCCATCGGAGTAAACCATTTCCGTCTGCCCCGGCGCAAGAGGCGGGATCAGGTCTTCTTTGTGCGGATCCGGGATCTGGCGCCCGATCGTTTTTCCCATATCCCCGCTGCGGCCCTGTACCGCCTCAACTACCTCTATCAGGACGGAGCGAAGATCTGTCTCATCTCCGAGCATGCCCCGGCCTTTTTCAGCTTGCAGATGAGCGAGGCCATGTGCAGCGTGCCGGTGATCGTCATGGGCGGCGCCGCCGTGTTTGACGCGGGGGAGAACCGCTATCTTCACGCGGAGACCATTCGTCCGGCGGACTCCCGGCGTCTGCGGGACCAGCTGGATCGGCTGGGTCTGAGCTATTTTATCTATACCGTCCACGGCCACAAGACACGAATCTTCCATCAAGGCGAGATGCGGGAGGAGGAGCGGGTGATTTTTCGGCGCATGAAGCGCTCCCCCTACCGGGATTATCTGGAGGACAGCGCCGCGGATCCGGAGGAAATCGTCTATCTGAAGCTCATCGGCACCGACGCCCAGGTGGCCGTTTGGCGGGACCGGCTGCAGAGCACGCTGCACGCCCGCCATCTGCGCTCGGTGATCCGCAGGGAGGCCGGAACGGCGAACATCAGCGGCCTCTATCTCTATTCCGAGCGGGTGAGCGAGAAGCAGGCGGAGAAAAAACTTATGGAGCTGCTGCGGGAGCAGAATGGAGACAGCCTCCAGCCTGTGGAGGTTTTCCTCCGGCAGCCCTACGAGACGGAGCATGACGCCATGCACCTGCTGCAGAGCTTGGAAAAGCGCTATGCGCCTGTCCGGCTTCCTTGGCGGAAAGGAAATTAGCTTTCCGGTTTTGTTTTAAAGACACAGGGGCCGCTGCAAAAATCTTCTTTTGCAGCGGCCCCTCTTGGTTTTATTCTGCTGTTTTGCGCTCAGCCCTCGATCATGATCCGCTTGCGCTCGGGGAGGCTCATGGGCTTTTCCTTGGGGAAGTCCAGCGTCAGCACGCCGTCCTCGAATTTGGCCTTCACGTCCTCCTCCCGGACGTTCTCGCCGATATAGAAGCTGCGGGTCATGGAGCCGGTGTAGCGCTCCTGATGGACGATCCGGCCCTTCTTGTCCTTGCCGTCCTCCTCCAGCTTCTTCGCGGCGGTGATGGTCAGGTAGCCGTTCTGCAGCTGCAGGTCGATCTGATCCTTCTTGAAGCCGGGCAGATCCACCGACAGCTCATAGCCGTCCTCGTGCTCCTTCAGATCCGTCTTCATCACGCGCCCGGCGTGACGGCCGTACAGCTTGCGATCCACGTCGCTCTCCAGGCCCCGGAAGGGGAAGCCCATCCAATCGTCAAACAAACTCTCTCCAAAAATACTCGGCAACATAAGTCATTCCTCCTTCATTCTGCTTGTCGCCTGAGCAAGGGGATGGAGTTTTTGCGCTCTGTTCCTTTGTTCGTGTCCTATTATAGCACCCGTTTTAGCACTGTCAAGGGGAGAGTGCTAAAAAACAGTTAACAGACAGTAAACAATCATAACACAATTTGTTAAGGAATTTATTTCCAGCCAAAAAGCGGAAAAAGTGCCCGGTTTCGTCGGCTTTCCGCAAAACCGGGCACAAACGCTACGCCTCGGGGAAGCGGGCCAGAAGCTCCCGCATCCGAAGCTGCAGCTCCCGCTCCTGCTCCAGCAGGTCGTAGATCTCGTCCTCGGACAGCACGCCCCGGTTGAGCCCCTCCGGGAGGCCGCCTGCCCGATCCAGATCCAGATCGTCCAGCCAGTCCTGGCTGCCGTAGTAGGCGTCCAGCGCGCGCAGCTCCTCCTGCAGATCCGCGTAGTCCTCCAGCGCGTCCCCCAGCCGTTCCAGCACGCCCTCCGCTTTGCGCAGCACTGCCTCCATGCGGCTGATGCGTTCGATGGGATTCATGGCAGCATCTCCTTTCCCTGCGGATTGTATCATGATCATCGGATGGCGAAAGCAATCGAGATTTCGATTGATTTCGCCCGATGCTCATTGCAATGAATAGTTGGCAAAACAGCCGCGCTGTTTTGCTGCGTCGCAAAGCGGCGCGGCGAAAAGCTTTTGGCTTTTCGCCATCCACGAATCATTATGAACCGAGTATAGCACGTCCCGCGCGGAAGCACAATCCCGTTTTCTCTGCCGTCTTGCGCGGGTCGGGCGGGGGTGCTATACTGATGCCGGCGGGATCGGATGCGGCTGACGCCGCGGCGGAGGGGAGAGCTTCGGATGGATTGCATGTTCTGCGACACGCCTTTGGGAAAGGTTCTTTTGGCGGGGGAGGAAGAGGCGCTGACCGGCCTCTGGTTTGAGGGGCAGCGCTTTTTCGCCGCGGGGCTTCCCCGTGACGCCCGGGAGGGAAGCCTTCCGGTCTTCGCGGAGACAGCGCGCTGGCTGGAGCGCTATTTCGCCGGAGAGAGCCCGGATTTCCCGCCGCCTCTGCGCCCGGCGGGAACGCCCTTTCAACTGCGGGTGTGGCGGGCGCTGCTGGACGTCCCCTACGGGCAGAGCCGCAGCTACGCCGCGCTGGCGGCGGCGCTGGGCCTTCCCCCCGGCGGGGCCAGGGCCGTGGGCGCCGCGGTGGGCCGCAATCCCATCTCCCTGCTGGTGCCCTGCCACCGGATTCTGGGGGCGGACGGCAGTCTGAGGGGCTACGCCGGGGGCCTCTGGCGCAAGGAGCGGCTGCTGCGCCTGGAGGGCATCCCCTTCCGGGAGACACGGACAGAATAAAGAGTACGCCGCGGGCTGCAAGGAATCTTGCAGCCCGCGGCGAATTCTTTTCCTGGGATCAGTCAAAGAAGTTCCGCTTGCGGAAGGGCGCGGTCATAAAGCGCCAGGCGGCCTTTCCGCCGGTGAGCCACTCGATCTGGGCGTTGTTTTTGCGGTTGAGCAGCATATGCTTGACCAGATGGGCCGCCACCACGTCCGGATAGTCGCCCAGGATGTTGTAGACCTGCTTGGTCTTCTCCGGCAGGGCGATGCTCTCCTTCCCGCCCAGGGCCTTGACGGTGAAATCCGTGATCATGATGCCGGGGGAGAGACGGCCGGCCTTCACCCTGCTGCCCCGCTCCTCCAGCTCCCTGGCGAAGGCCTGGGTGAAGTGGGTCACGGCCCGCTTGCTGGTGCCGTAGAGGTTCAGGCCCAGCATCATGGCGTCGTTGCTGCCGTAGCCCTCGATGTTGTAGATGAAGCCGCCCTCGGGCTGCTTCTCCATCTGCAGCGCGGCGGCCCGGCTGCCCAGGATCGCGCCCCGCAGATCCACGTCCAGGATGGCGTCGATCTCCTCCTCGCTCAACTCCCAGACGGCCTTCATGGGCTGGTTCACGCCGGCGTTGTTGATCCAGATGTCGATGACGCCGAAGCGCTGCGCCGCGAATTCCGCCAGACCCCGCAGCGCCTCGCCCGAGGCCACGCTCCCCGCGAAGCCCTCCACGGCGCCGCCGCCCGGCTGGGCGCGCAGCTCCTCCACCGCCTTCTGCAGCCGCTCCGGGTTTACTCCGTTGAGCACCAGATTCCATCCGTTTTCATGGAAAAGCTTGGCCATTTCGTAACCCAGGCCACGGGTGCTGCCGGTGATGACAGCCGTTTTCATACCGATCCTTCCTTTCCTTGCGCTTTGCTCCATTGTACCAGCCCCGCCGCCGCGGCGCAAGACTTGTAAAGAGAATACTTGGTGAATTCTTGACATTTCGAGCGGAAAAGGAGTATACTTTTCATGCAAAAATGACAGAAACGCGGCCCCCGGAAAGGAGACGACGATGAGAGAATTCCTGATAAGCAACGGGCCGGTATTGGCCTGGGCCATCACCGCGTTCCACGCCCTGATCCTGATCCTGGCGCTGCTGGGCTATCGCAGGACCCGGCAGCCCCTGTTCCTGCTGCTGACCCTGCTGTGCTTCGGCCTGTGCTATGACGCCTTGATCCAGGCCCTGGGCACGAGCCTGGGCGAGGGAGCGGCGCTGACTGGCCTCAGCCGCTTCCGCTTCGTGTTCCACGGGGCGCTGATCCCCCTGCTGTTTCCCATCTGCGCCTACGCCCTGGATTTCAAGAAGCCCTGGAAGATCGCTGTCTGGGTCCTCACCGCCGTGGTGATCGTCCTGGGGATCGCCGAGGGCTTCGCCACCCGGCTGGTGACCGAGAACATGGCGGGCATCCTGCGCATGAAGTCCGGCGAGGCCACCCCGGGCTGGGCCACCGGCGTCAGCATGCTGCTGGCCTTCGGCACCATCATCCCCGTGATCCTGGCGGGTATTTTCGTCTGGATCAGGCAGAAGACGCCGCTGCTGTTTCTGGCGGGCTTTCTGATGTTCGTCTTCGCGGGGCTGGGCCCCGCCACGGGGAACAAGGATCTGAACTTCCTCGTCACCATGTTCGGGGAGGTGTTCCTGGTGCTCTTCTTCCTGCTCTACGCCCGCAGGAAGGCAAAAACGAAAGCCTGAGCATAATTTTTTTGGAATATACGGAAAGAGAGGTACATCCATGAGCAGCTTCAAAGACCTTCGCATCGTAGACAACTTCTACCAAACCAGCTCCTATTTCCCCATGCCCACGGTGATGATCTCTACCCTGGCGGAGGACGGCAGCACCTCGGTGGGCTCCTACTCCCTGTGCTTCCCCTATTACATCGCCGGCAAGGGCTATTACGCCATGGTGCTGGAGGCTCGCAACTCCTCCAACACCGCCCAGCACCTGCTGGCCGGGCGCAAGACCGTGGCCCTGAACTTTATGCCCGACGGCTTCGGCTACCACAAGAAGATCGTGGCCCAGGGCTGGCCCGGCGACACCCCGGCGGAGAAGATGAAGAACTTTGGCTTCCACCTGGAGGACGGCCTGTGCATCCAGGACGATCCCTCCACCCCGCGGCCCAAGGTGGTCTCCGAGGCCTATCAGGTCATGGAGTGCACCTGGATGAGCGACCTGGAGAACGCCGAGGAGGACATCGGGAGAAAGCTGGAGGACGGCTGCTACCCGCCCCCCTACAAAAACTTCAACGGCATCACCACCCAGTACGGCGCCCACTTCATCCTGCGCATCGACAAGATGCTGATGAAGCCCAAGTACCACCAGAACATCATCGACGGCGTGAAGGGCCGGCTCTGGCCCAATGTGCTGATCTGCCACGGCTACCGGGACAGCAAGAACTTCTGGTTCGCCCGGACGCCGCGCCTGGTGCCGGAGATGCTGCCCCTGCGGGAGGCCACCCTGTCCTCCGTGCGCTACGCCGCCGACCGCACCGATCCCGACGTGCACTTCACCGACGACGCGCTGCAGATGATCCTGAACGTGCCGCGCATCTTCCTGCCCACCGTGCTCAAGGGCTGCGTCAAGTGGGCCAAGGAGCATGACGTGACCGAGATCACCGCCAAGGAGATGCAGATCATCAACGACAAGCGCGCCAAGGAGAAGGGCAAGGGCTAAAGGAGGGACGGCCATGGAAGGCGAAGTTTATGATTTCTCCCTCGTGATGGGCCTTGTGGACTTTGTGCCGGTGATCCTGTTTCTCGTCAGCCTGGTGCTGCTGCAGCGGGATCTCTACAACAAGATGCCCAAATACGCCTTTGCCTGCTTTGCCGCCGGCACCATCAATATTTTCATCGCCGGCTTTATGAAGGCCCTGTGGAAGACCCTGTACGCCGTCGGCGCCTGCGACTTCCAGGTGCTCAACACCATGTTCCTGCCCACCCAGTCTCTGGGCTTCCTGCTGGCGGGCCTGGGCATCATCCTGATGTTCACCGGGCGGAAACAGGCGGCCCTGGCCGTGGCCGCCCCCACGGTCTTCAAGGGCACCATGGTGTTCATCCCCATGATGGTGCTCGGCCTGGGCGCCATCTGCGCCTGCCTGGGCGTGCTGGCCGCGAAGATGAAGAAAAAGGGCCTGATCCCCGTGTTCGTGCTCTGCTTCATCGTCTACATGGCCATGGGCTACCTCTCCTCCCGGGACGACAACAGCGCCGCCGCCAACTGGATCGAGCAGGGCGTCAACACCCTGGGCCAGATCCTGCTGCTCTGGGGCGTTCTGGGCCTGCACAAGGCCGGGCTCCGGGAATATGAACTGAATTAACAAAAAATTGAAAGAAGGTTTATGATCATGTATCCTGCCTGGTATTTCCTCCTCCTGTTCGTGCTGGCCATGGCGGTCAGCTCCATCGGCTTCAAAAACTACGTCTGGTTCATCTCCCTGGGCTACGGCTTCTCCATCGCCGCGGCCGGCCTGCTGATGCTGATCCTCTTCCACGGCACCCTGACAGCGGGCACCGTCATCTGCTGCGTGATCTTCTTCCTCTACGGCTGCCGGCTGGGCGGCTACCTGGCCTACCGGGAGTTCAAGAGCACCTCCTATAAGAAGAACATGGTGGGCGAGATCAAGGACGGCAGCAAGGTGCCCATGGGCGTGAAGATCGCCATCTGGGTCACCTGCGCCCTGCTCTACGCCACCCAGGTCTCCCCGGTCTTCTTCCGCATGTACAACGTGGCGGATCCCGACAACGCCTGGGTCTTCATCGGCGCGGTCATCATGGTCTGCGGCATCACCCTGGAGTCCGCCGCCGACATCCAGAAGAACAAGGCCAAGAAGGTCAATCCCAAGCGCTGGGTGGACACCGGCCTCTTCCGCATCGTCCGCTGCCCCAACTACCTGGGCGAGATGATCTTCTGGACGGGCGTGCTGATCTCCGGCATCGGCGCGGTGAAGGGCTGGCAGTGGCTGGTCTGCGCCATCGGCTACTGCGGCATCATCTTCGTCATGTTCTCCGGCGCCCGCCGTCTGGAGGTTCGCCAGAACAAGCGCTACGGCAGCGACCCCGAGTATCAGAAGTTCGTTACGACCGTGCCCATCCTGCTGCCCTTCGTCCCGCTCTACAGCGTGGAGAAGTACAAGTGGCTGGTGGCCTGAGTCCGAATCAAAGACGGAAGACAGAAAAGAGGGAGCTTCTCCCTCTTTTCTTTTTGCAGAAAGGCCCGCGGAAAAAGACAGGCATTGACTATGATTGGTATTTTTGATAAACTTAAATATTGGACAGAGGATCCTGTCGGACCAGCATATTCAAAGAGGAGGGAATCTTTTGGAAGTTAGAGAGAATCTGATCCAGCTTTGCGAAAAGATCCAGGACCACCATTATAAAATCACCCCCGACTGCGCGGAGTACCGCGTGTTCGAGAAGTGGATCACCGACGAGCAGATCGCCGTCATGCTGGCGCTGACCAGCATGAAGCCCGCCTTCGTGCCCTTCATCGCCCGCAAGGCCGGCCTCTCCGTCAAGCGCACCCGGGAGGTGCTGCACGAGATCACGGAGATCGGCCTGGTGGTGCAGGTCGTGGTGCCCAAGGTGGGGCTGGAGATCTACCTGCTGCCGCCCTACACCCCCGGCATTTTCGAGTTCCTGCTGATCAACGAGAAGTTCTGCATCGCCCACCCCGAGATCGCCTATGCTTTCCATCAGCACGCCACCGACAGTCAGATCGAGCACGCCCCCAACACCCCCATGGGCGCCGGCATCATGCGCGTCATCCCCATTGAGAGTGCCATCCCCGCCGACGCCATCGCCATCGACAACGAGAAGTGCAGCAAGTACATTGAGGACAACGAGGGTCACCTGAGCGTGACGCCCTGCCAGTGCCGCCGTGTCCGCCGCATGATGGGCGAAGGCAGCGGCGACCTGGACGAGGGTCTCTGCATCTTCATGGGCCATGTGGGCGACATGTTCAACCGCACCGGCAGAGGCAAGCCCGTATCCGTTGCCGAGGCCAAGGCTCTGATCGAAAAGTGCGACGCCCGCGGCTGCGTCCACCAGATCACCACCCTGCACCAGGGCGAGACCTTTGCCATCTGCAACTGCATGCCCGAGAGCTGCCTGGCCTTGGGCGTGAGCCAGTACTTCAACACCCCCGACACCTCCCGCAGCAACTACGTGGCCGAGATCGACCAGGAAAAGTGCGTGGCCTGCGGCCAGTGCACCGACCGCTGCGCCAACAACGCCATCCAGATGGGCCAGAAGCTCTGCGCCAAGACGCCCATCGAGCACAAGCACCACGAGCTGCCCGACGACCAGGAATGGGGTCCGGAGCACTGGAATCCGGAGCACCGCACCAATCGGGAGTACATCGCCCCCGAGGGCACCTCTCCCTGCAAGACCGCCTGCCCGGCCCACATCGCCGTGCAGGGCTATCTGAAGCTGGCCGCCCAGGGCCGCTACCTGGACGCGCTGGAGCTCATCAAGAAGGAAAACCCCCTGCCCGCCGTCTGCGGCCGCATCTGCAACCGCAAGTGCGAGGAGGCCTGCACCCGCGGCGACGTGGATCGGGCCGTGGCCATCGACGAGGTCAAGAAGTTCATCGCCGACCGGGAGCTGGAGCGCAGTACCCGCTTCGTGCCCAAGAAGCTCTATGATTACAGCGACAAGAAGATCGCCGTCATCGGAGCCGGCCCCGCGGGCCTGAGCTGCGCCTACTTCCTGGCCGCCGACAACTATCAGGTCACCGTCTTCGACAAGAACGAGCAGCCCGGCGGCATGCTGCGCTACGGCATCCCCAGCTTCCGGCTGGAGAAGCCCGTGCTGGACGCGGAGATCGACGTGCTCAAGGAGCTGGGCGTGATCTTCCGCTGCGGCGTGGAGGTCGGCAAGGACGTCACCCTCGACGAGCTCCGCAGGCAGGGCTACGACGCCTTCTACCTGGCCGTCGGCGCCCAGAAGAGCGCCGCCCTGGGCATCCCCGGCGAGGAGCTGAAGGGCGTGTACGGCGGCATCGACTTCCTGCGCGCGGTGAACGGCGGCGCCCGTCCCGCCCTGGGCAAGAAGGTGGTCGTGGTGGGCGGCGGCAATGTGGCCATGGACGTGGCCCGCACCGCCGTGCGGCTGGGCGCGGAGGTCACCGTGGCCTACCGCCGCAAGGAGAGCGATATGCCCGCCGATCCCGCCGAAGTGGCCGAGGCCAAGGAAGAGGGCGTGAAGTTCCTCTTCGAGCACCGGCCCGTGGAGATCGAGGGCAAAAACGGCAAGGTGGAGGCCCTGATCTGCGAGGGCGGCAAGCACGTGAAGTGCAGCGCCATCCTGGCCGCCATCGGCCAGCGCATCGACCTGGGCTCCCTGGATCTGGGCGAGCTGCAGGTGGACGAGAAGGGCCGCGTCAAGGCCGACGGCTTCACTTATCAGACGGCCCAGCCCGACATCTTCGTGGGCGGCGACGCCTACACCGGCCCCAAGTTTGCCATCGACGCCATCGCCCAGGGCAAGCAGGCCGCCATCTCCATCCACCGCTACGTCCACCCGGGCCAGAGTCTGGTCATCGGCCGCGACCGGCTGAGCTACCGGGCCTTCGACAAGGAGAACGTGGACTTCGACAGCGTGAAGCGGGACTATAACCCCGCCGCCCGCCAGGTGCCCGGCAAGGACGAGGGCAAGGTCAAGAGCTTCAAGGACGACCGCAGAACCTTCACCGAGGAGCAGGTCAAGGCCGAGACCGCCCGCTGCCTGGGCTGCGGCGCCAGCTTCGTGGATCCCAACAAGTGCCTGGGCTGCGGCGTGTGCACCACCCGCTGCAAGTTCGACGCCATCCACCTGAAGAAGCGTACCTTCACCGAGAGCATTGAGTACTTCGACCGGCCCAAGGTGCTGCCGGAGTTCGAGCGCAACCGTCAGCGCCGCATCGCTGTGCGCAAGCTGAAGGAGAGCAAGTAATCCAGGCGCCGGGCGCCAGATGCGCATCGAGATCCGTCGGGCCGCCGAGCGGCGGGGACGCTGAACGGCAGACCTGGCAATTGCATCACCATACACCACGCCCGATCCGGTTTGCCGGGTCGGGCGTGAAACTTTTTCTTTTCTCCCGGGCGGAATTGTGGTACAATGCAGACGAAAAATGAGCCGCCCGTTCGGAGCGGGCGGCTGCGCGGGGATGGGAGAGACAGAGGGATGAAGCTATGCGAATTGAAGCCGGGCCAGTCTGCCCGGGTACTGGCCGTGGGGGGCGAGGGCGCCCTGCGGCAGCATTTTCTGGATATGGGTGTGATCCCCGGCGCAGAGCTGAGCCTGGTGAAGCTGGCCCCCATGGGCGACCCGATGGAGCTGCGCATCCACGGCTACGAGCTGACCCTGCGCCTTGCCGACGCGGAGAAAATCCGTGTTGAGCTCCTGGAGAGCGCCAGGATCGACGAAAAGGGGAGCAGTGCGCGCAAGCCCTCGGATCACCCGGGCCTGGGTGAAGAGGGTAAGTTCCACCCCAAGGGAACGGGCGACCCGCTTCCGGAGGGCACGGAACTGAGCTTCGCCCTGGTGGGCAACCAGAACAGCGGGAAAACCACCCTTTTCAACCAGCTTACCGGCTCCAACCAGCATGTGGGAAATTTCCCCGGCGTCACGGTGGATCGGAAGGACGGCGTCATCCGGGGCCACCGGGATACCAGCATCACGGATCTGCCCGGCATCTACTCTATGTCGCCCTACTCCAGTGAAGAGCTGGTCTCTCGGGATTTCGTCCTGCACAGCAAGCCCAAGGCCATCATCAACATTGTGGACGCCACCAATATCGAGCGAAACCTCTACCTCACCATGCAGCTTTTGGAGATGGATCTGCCCATGGTGGTGGCGCTGAATATGATGGACGAGCTTACCGGCAACGGGGGCACCGTGGACGTCAACGCCATGGAGGCCATGCTGGGCGTACCGGTGGTGCCCATCTCCGCCGCCAAGGATCAGGGCGTGGACGAGCTGGTGCGGCACGCCCTGCATATCGCCCGCTATCAGGAGCGGCCGCTGCGGCAGGATTTTTGCAGCGCTGATGAGCACGGCGGCGCGGTGCATCGTGCCCTGCACGCGGTGGGTCACTTGATCGAGGATCACGCGGCACGAGCGGAGCTGCCCCTGCGCTTTGCGGCAAGCAAGCTCCTGGAGGGCGACAGTCTGATTTCCGAGCAGCTCCGACTGGATCAAAACGAGAAGGAGATGCTGGAGCATATCGTGCTGCAGATGGAAAACGAGCGAGGCCTGGACCGCGGCGCGGCCATGGCGGAAATGCGCTTTGCCTACATCGAGAAGGTCTGCGGGCGCTGCGTGGTCAAGCCCCATGAGAGTCGGGAGCACCGCCGCAGCCGGAAGATCGACCGGGTGCTCACCGGCAGATACACGGCTATTCCCATGTTTATCGCCATCATGGCGCTGGTCTTTTTCCTGACCTTTTTCCTGATTGGGCCAGTTCTCCAGGATCTGCTGGCCCGGGGCATCGCGGATCTGGGCGGGCTGACCGAACGGGCCATGCAGGCCGGCGGCGTGAATCCTGCCATTCAGAGTCTGGTGCTGGATGGTATCTTCCAGGGCGTGGGGAGCGTGGTGAGCTTCCTGCCGCTGATCGTGATACTGTTTCTGTTCCTCTCTCTGCTGGAGGACAGCGGCTATATCGCCAGGGTGGCCTTTGTCATGGACAAGCTCCTGCGAAAGATCGGCCTTTCCGGACGCAGCATCGTGCCCATGCTCATCGGTTTCGGCTGCACAGTGCCTGCGGTGATGTCCACCCGCACCCTTCCCAGCGACCGGGATCGCCGCATGACCATCCTGTTGACCCCCTTCATGTCCTGCACGGCGAAGCTGCCCATCTACAGCTTCTTTGTAGCGGCCTTTTTCCCACGGCGGGGCTGGCTCATCATTACCGGCCTTTATGTCCTGGGCATCCTGGCGGGGGTGCTGGCCGCCCTGCTCTATAAAAAGACCCTTTTCCGGGGCGAGGCTGTCCCCTTCGTGATGGAGCTGCCCAACTACCGCCTTCCCAGCGCCCGTAATGTTCTTCAGCTCCTGTGGGAGAAGGCCAAGGACTTTTTGCAGCGGGCCTTCTCGGTGATCCTGATCGCTACCATCGTGGTTTGGTTCCTGCAGAGCTTCAGTTTTCGCTTCGACCTGGTCACGGACTCCCGCGACAGTATCCTGGCGAGGCTGGCGGGGCTTCTGGCCCCTCTGTTCCGGCCGGTGGGTTTGGGGGACTGGCGCATCGTCACCTCCCTCATCAGCGGCTTCATGGCCAAAGAGAGCGTAGTCTCCGTCATGAAGATCCTCTTCGCCGGACAGAGCCTGACTGCCGCGCTGGGTACGCTGACGGCGGCGTCTCTGTTGGTGTTCAGTCTGCTCTATACCCCCTGTGTGGCCGCCATCGCCTCCATCAGACGGGAGCTGGGCGGCAAATGGGCCCTGTACGTGGTGCTCTGGCAGTGCGTTCTGGCTTGGTTCGCAGCTCTGGCGGTGCGGCTGGTTGGGATGCTGTTGGGCTGGGGGTGAGCGGATGAACGTATGGGATGTACTCATTCTTTTGGGAATAGCGCTGCTGCTGTTCCTGGGTCTGCGCGCTATCCGCAGGAACAAGACCGGCAGCTGTCGGGGCTGCCCGTACTGCGGCGCATGCGAAGACCCCGCAAGCTGTCCGACACAAAAAAAGAGGCCGCCCGCGTCCGAAGACGCGAGCGGCCGCAATTGACGGCTTATGAGCTTTCTCTGTCCTGCTCCCGGTCGGGGTTTACGTGTACCATGATGTGCTTGACGGCGGGGAAATCCCGCTCGATCCGGTCGTGCACCCGCTCGGCGATGGCGTGGGCCTCCCGCAGGCTCAGCTCCCCCTTGACCCGGATCTCCAGATCCACATAGATCCGGCTGCCGAATTCCCGGGTCTGGAGCCGGTCGACGCCCAGGACGCCTTCCTCCTCCAGCACGCAGGCGGAGAGCTTTGCCTCTGTTTCCGCGCCGCAGGCCCGATCCACCATTTTCCCGGTGGCGTCCCGGAAGATGTCATACGCCGCCTTGAGGATGAAAAGGCAGATGACCAGGCTTGCGATGGGCTCCATGACCGGGACGCCCAGGCGCGCCCCGGCGATGCCGATCAGCGCCCCGATGGAGGAGAGGGCGTCGCTCCGGTGATCCCAGGCGCTGGCCATCAGCGCCGCGGACTGGAGCCGCCTGGCGTGGAAGCGGGTGTACCAGTACATGGCCTCCTTGACGACGATGGAGACCGCCGCCGCGATCAGGGCCAGCAGCCCCGGCACCGTGGGGGACTCCGCCTCGGAGCCGATGGCCTGCACGGCCCGGTAGCCGATCAGCAGGCCCGTGAGGGCCAGCAGCACCGCCAGCACGATGGCGGCCACGCACTCAAAGCGCTCGTGGCCGTAGGGGTGCTCCCGATCCGCCTCCCGGACGGAGAGCTTCACGCCGATGATGACGATGATGCTGCTCACCACGTCCGAGGCGGAGTGCACCGCGTCGCTGATCATGGCGCCGGAATTGGCCAGGATGCCCGCCAGGAGCTTGAAGAGCGAGAGGACGGCGTTGCCGGTGATGCATACCGCGGAAACCCGGGTGGCGGTTTTGGCAAAGGTATCTGCTTGCTTCATGGGGATCCCTCCGAAATGCGTGGATCGAAAAACAACACCCGCGGAGCAGAATTCTGTCCCGTGGGTGTACGTCCACTGTCACGATCGTGACCCGGCTCCGAGCGTTTCCGCTCCGGCCTGTTCCATCTATTCCTATGCGCCTTGGGCGGCGTTCATGTTTTCTATACTTTACCAGAGCGCTGCCCGTTCGTCAAGCCCCGGGGCGGCATTTTCCCGGAGAGACAGGAGTCCTGCCACAGGACGCGGAAAGGAGGGAGCCCATGATCCGTATGCGGCTTCGTTTGACCGGCGCGGTTCAGGGCGTGGGGCTGCGCTGGCAGGCCAGACACGCGGCGGCCCTGGCCGGCGTCACCGGCTGGGTGCGCAACGACCCGGACGGGGGCGTCACCCTGGAGCTGCAGGGCGGGGAAGCGCAGCTCGAGCAGGCGCTGAGGCTGCTGGAGGAGGGCCGCTTCCTCCGCATCGACGGCATGGAGACCCAGCGGATCCCCACGGTGCCGGAGGAGCGGGGCTTTGCGGTTTTGGACGACCGCTGGTGAAGAAAGGAGAATCCGATGCGCGTATTGTTTGTGGGCAACAGCCACACCTATTTCAACGACATGCCGGCCCTCTTTGCCCGGATGTGCCGGGAGCTCACGGGAGAGACGCCGGAAGTCACCATGCTGGCCTATTCCGGCCGCTCCCTGGCCTGGCACCGGGAGGAATATTTCGCCCTGCGCTTCGCGCTGCTCCGGGGCGGCTTCGACTACTGTGTGATCCAGCAGCAGGCCCACCCCTTCCCGGGGGAGGCGGCCACCGAGGCGGGGCTGCGCGCGATCCTGCCCCTCTGCGAAAGGGGCGGGGCCCGGCCGGTGCTCTTTATGACCTGGGCGGAGAAGGCCCGGCCCGAAAACGCCGCCCCCATGGCCCGCTGCTACCGCCGCCTGGCGGAGGAGAGCGGCGCGCTGCTGGCCCCCGTCGGGGAGCTTTTCGAGGGCTTCCGGGGCACGGACGTGGAGCTCTACTGGCGGGACGGGGAGCACGCCTCCCCCTACGGCAGCTATCTCACCGCGGCGACTCTCGCAGCGCTGCTGTGCGGCACGGCGGCGCTGGACGCGCTCACGGACGCCGGCTTCGACTTCCGGGCGGAGTATGACAAGGGCAGCGGGGAGCCGCCCCGGGCGGAGGAGGATCTGGCCCGGGCGGAGATCGCCCTGGATCCGGCGAAGACGGCGCGGATCCGCGCGGCGGTGGCCGCGGCCCTGGCCGGCTGAGAAAACAGAAAAACGGTGGATCCGGAGCTTTCCGGATCCACCGTTTTTCTGATCAAGACTTGCTTTCCTACTCGCCTTTTTTCTTGTCCTCGATGGTCTTTCTGATCTTCTTCTCGTTGTAGAGGCCCAGAACCACGGCGCCCAGCACGCAGAAGGCGACCGCCGCGATGGCGACCACCCGCAGACCCAGCTCGGACGCGGTGATCTCGTTGGAGTCGACATTCTGGGTAGTGCCCATGATGGCCAGAGAGGTGAAGACCAGCATGGCGATGGCCTGGCCCCACTTCATGGCGAAGGTGCGGGCCGCGAAGAACATGCCCTCCCGGTTCTCGCCGGTGACGATGCCGTCGGCCTCGGCCACGTCAGCCACCACGGACTGGGGGATGATGCCCAGCAGGGCCATGGGGAAGGCGGAGACGAGGCAGATGATCACGCCGAACACCAGCCCGGGCAGCGGCAGGATGCCGATGAGGGCGGTGATGACATAGGCCAGCGCCAGGCCCAGGAAGCCGGCGATGACCAGCTTTTTCTTGCCAAACTTGTTCACCAAGCCGGTGACAAAGGGGTAGAAGATGGCGGAGAGCACGGTCATGCCGCCCAGGAAGTACATGGTGTAGCTCTCATCCAGGTGCATGGAGACCTTGACGAAGAAGGGCAGGCCGGTCTGGAACAGGGTCAGGCCGATCCAGTACATGATGTCGGAGCCGGCGAAGACCCGGAATTCCCGGTTTTTGAAGGTGGAGGCCAGGGACTTGAACATGTCGGACTCGGAGGGCTGGGTGTCCACGAGCTCCTTTTCCTTCAGCAGGAAGGTGGGGATCATCATGCACACGGCGGCGATGACGGCCAGCACGATGAAGCAGATGCGGTAGCTCCAGGCAAAGCCCACGGCGCCTTTGAGCATGCCGGCAAAGACGAAGGGGGTGTAGGCCAGCAGGGTGCCGACGAAGAAGGTCAGGGAGATGGCGGTGGAGATGAACATCCGATCCTCCTGGGTCTTGCCGAACTCGGAGATCAGGGCGTTGTAGGGGGTGCAGTACATGGTCATGAACAGGTAGAACAGCACCACGAACACGGAGATCCAGGCCACGTTCAGGCCGCTGATCTCCTTCACGGGGGCGCAGAACAGCAGCACGGTGACGATGGCGAGAGGGATGGCGGCCCGGCGCATGAAGGGGATGCGGCGGCCGTTTTTGTTGGTGCTGCGGTCGGAAAGGCTGGCGATCAAGGGGTCGGTGACGGCGTCGAACACGCGGCTGAGGGCGGTGATCAGGCCCAGGATCGTCAGAAAGCCGCCGATCACCAGACCGGGGGTGATGTACTGGATGGCGCCGCCCGCGAGGTCGTCTTTGGTGGGCAGATAGAAGGTCACGAGCCAGGCGCCGATGATGCCGCTCAGGGTGGACCAGCCCAGCTGGCCGATGGCGAAGATGATCATTTGCTTTTTGGTCAGTCTTTTCATGCTTTTCCGAAATATTATGTCTGAGATAATATTTCCCTCCTGTTCATAGTGTTTCCCGCTTCAGACCGCGGCGCAGGTGTTGGGATGGCAATGGGGGAAGGGGCGCAGAAAAGGGCCGGAGCTCGGAATATTCCATAAATGCGTGTATCTTTTATTATTATATCATTCCGGGGAGGCACTGGCAAGCCCCGAATCGGCCAAAAGGGGAAAACCGGCGCATTTCCCGAACAAAGCAATTCCGCCGCCCGCCGTCACGCGCAAGGCCTTCCCCGCGCACGGGGAATTGCGGCCTCGCGCTGCCGGTGGCAGATGAAGCGAGGCCGATATTTCCGCATCGGTCGAAAAACGCAAGGAAAGCGTAAGCCCGCAGCGTTTTTCGCATCACCGCAAGGGGGAAGGTGGCATCCGCCGATCCCCCGCGAGGCGGATGATGGATGAGGTCTTCTTACGTCGGGAACACGGGCAGGCCTCACTTCACTCGGGGACCTCATCCTGCGCTGCGCGCCACCTTCCCCCTGCGGGGGGAAGGCAAAGGACGGGGGATGCGGATTGCCACGGCCAGTGTGCGCACAGCAGAGCTGGGATCGTCGCGCGTTGCTCGCGCGTCGCTATGCCTCGCAATGACACCGTAGGGGCCGCCTTCGGCGGCCCGCAGACACGCAGGCAGGGAGCGCTAAAGCGGAGCGGAGCGCAGCGACCCCGCACGGTCGGCGTGGCGCAAGAAGGTATAGTTCATAGAGCGGTCGGTGGCGCCCTTTTCTTTCTTGGACCGGCACGGCCCGTTCTTTCTTTTCGGCAAGACGAAAAAAAAGAATGGGGGGTGCACCGTCTCTTCTTTGGCCATGGGCGGCCGCCCAACCTTGCGCCGGGGGCGAGATCCTTCGACTCGCTTCGCTCGCGAAGCCATGACACGGGGGACGAGGGGACGAAGGACGCGGATTGCCACGCCAGTGACACGGTCACTGGCTCGCAATGACAGGGGTTACGGGCGCGGGTCGGACAGGGCGGACGACCGATGGTCGTCCCTACGGGAGACGGGGGCTGCGGATTGCCACACCAGTGACACGGTCACTGGTTCGCAATGACACGCGGGGGGACGATCCCCGCGAAGCCCGGCCCCGCGCTTCTTCCGGCCCCGCGCTTCCCCCATCCCTCTTCCTTCTTCACTTGCGACGGAAAGGAGCATCTATGTCCAACATCACACCCGAGCGGCTGCGGGAATTTACAGCCGTACTCCAAAAATACAAGGCCGGCAAGGCCAGTCTGGAGCGCCGGGTCATCGCCGCCGAGAACTGGTGGAAGCTGCGCAACCGGGTCCAGGAGGCCAAAAGCGGCCACGGCTCCCCCGAGGGCTACCAGAGCGAGAGCGGCTGGCTGCACAACGTCATCGTCTCCAAGCACGCCGACGCCATGGAGGCTTATCCCGAGCCCATCATCCTCCCCCGGGAGCCCGGCGACGCCCGGGAGGCCCGGTTGCTCTCGGCGGTGCTGCCCGTGATCCTGGAGCAGAACCGCTTCGAGAAGACCTACGACGCCGCCATGTGGCAGAAGCTCAAGACCGGCACCGCCGCCTACCGGGTGGTCTGGAACCCGTACAAGCTGGGCGGCCTGGGCGACATCGACATCCAGCGGGTCGATCTGCTGAACCTCTTCTGGGAGCCGGGCGTGGACGAAATCCAGAAGAGCCGCTTCCTCTTCTGCACCTCCCTGGAGGACGAGGATCTGCTCTGCGAGCGCTACCCGCAGCTCCGGGGCCGGATGCACGGCAGCGCCTTCCGGGCCGCCCGCTTCGTCTACGACGACGCGGTGGATCTGTCCGGCAAGGCCACCGTCATCGAGGTCTATTACAAGCAGCGCGGCGTGCTGCACTACTGCAAGTACGTGGGCGACACGGTGCTCTACGCCACCGAGAACGAGGCGGAGGACGCGGGGGAGAGGGAGACGGAGTCCTTGACTCCCCCTCCGGGGGAGCTGTCAACGACGCTTGCGGCGGTGACTGAGGGGGTGTGCGACGCCCGACACCCCCACCGCCCCTTCGGGGCACCTCCCCCGGAGGGGGAGGCAAGAGAAATGGCCGCTCCCCCGGAGGGGGAGGCAAGAGAAATGGCCGCTCCCCCGGAGGGGGAGGCAAGAGAAATGGCCGCTCCCCCGGAGGGGGAGGCAAGATCACAGGTCT
>JAEEGF010441309.1_pt1 | contig 54917 bp, 56 predicted proteins | sample 9134171 | NCBI WGS metagenome assembly JAEEGF01 (sample SAMN16246542, study PRJNA631951) | gut metagenome | biome: gut microbiome; feature: rumen; material: AP-attached | host: Bos | place: Iran: Karaj | collected 2018-10 | reverse complement strand
GAATTAATTATCCGTACCCCCGGTCTCCCCAACCAAAAAAACCCTAAAATCTACGGATAGGCAAATCTGCTAAAGGTCATCTTATCCGTAAACCAGGCAAACAAGCCAATCCTGGCCCCGGTTAACCTACACATCCTAACCGCGCGGGGCCGTCGGCCCCTAGCCAACCAACGCACTCCTGCGGAGCCGACCGCCTGGGCCAGCCACAGAAGGCCCTCGCAGAGCCGCCACCAGTGGCCAGCCAACAGGCCACTCCACGCCGGCCCGGCTTAGTGACCAAACAGCATAGCGCCGGGCTTTGCGTCAAGGACGCACCGAAGGTGCGCTCGTTTTCTATCCTTGACGCGAGCCGGAGCTATGCTATGATTCTTTTCACCGGGATGGCGTGGTAGTTCTAATGGTGGTATTCATCCCCGGAGTTGTTGTACAATTATGAATAATTATAAGTGACAAGTTTACGCGACTTTCATAAGGAGATTTGTATGGATATTTTCAAGTATTATGCGCCCACTGAAGTGATCTTTGGAAGAGATGTGGAAAACTCCACAGGCGAGACTGCCGCCAAGTACGGCAAGAAGGCCCTTCTGGTGTTCGGAAAGGGAAGTGTCGTAAGGAGCGGTCTTCTTTCAAGAGTTGAGAAATCTCTTTCAGACGCGGGTATTGAATACAAGGAGTTTGGTGATGCCAAGCCAAATCCGACCCTGGCCCATGCCAGAGAGGGAATCCGCGAAGCTATCTCTTTTGCGGCAGATATGATAATCGGAATCGGAGGAGGCAGTGCTATAGATACAGCCAAGGCTATAGCTCACGGCGCAGCCAACCCCGAAGAGGATCTGTGGGATCTGTGGACCAGGAAGGTTCCGCTTACCAGGTCACTGCCCGTCGGAGCAGTGCTGACAATTGCTGCTGCAGGTAGTGAGATGAGTGACTCTGCGGTTCTCACCAACGAGGAACTGGGCAAGAAGGCAGGCATAAATACTGACTTTAACAGATGCCGTTTTGCTATTATGAATCCTGCCCTTGCAGCTACCCTTCCCAGGAACCAGGTTGCAGCAGGCGTTACGGATATCATGATGCATACCATGGAACGTTACTTCATTCCCGACAGCCACTGCGATATGACCGATGAGATTGCAGAGGGACTTCTCAGGACCGTTATCCAAAATGGGAAAACTGTGGTTGAGGATCCCGCAAACTACGACGCCATGAGCGAAGTTTTCTGGGCTTCCAGCCTGTCACACAATAACCTTACTGAGTGCGGAAGAGGCAAGGACTTCTCGGTTCACAAGCTGGGACATGCCCTCTCTGCCAGATACGATGTGACCCACGGCGATTCTCTTTCCGCCGTTTGGGGAGCCTGGGCAAAAGAGCTGTACAGGGAGGCACTTCCCAGATTTGCCAGATTTGCCGACAAGGTATGGGGCATTGATGAACAGGATCAGGAGAAAGCCGCAATAGCCGGAATCGAGAAGACAGTGGAGTTCTTTAAGAGCATCGGAATGCCGGTTTCACTACATGACCTTGGCATTGAGCCCACAGACGAAGATCTGACAGCTCTTTCATTGGATGCCACCATGAAGGATACCATGAAGCTCTCGCGCATCAGACCCCTTGACTGCGCAGCGGTTAAGAAGATCTACGAAAGCGCCAATAATTAAAAGGCAATCTGTATATAGAGAAATCATGCCGGAGGATCAATGAAGGAGAAGACATACGAGAAAAAGGCAACAACTAAAAACGGCATATTGAAGCTTGCTTTTTTTGGAATCGCGTTCCTGTTGGAGTTCCTGTTTCTGTGGGGACTACTGTACACCAGACTTGGGCGGTACACCAACCTTGTGACGGTGGTCAGCAAGCTGACGGCGCTGATCCTGGTGATCGCAATTTACAGTCAGTACAAATCCGCATCTATCAAGATGCCCTGGATCATGCTGATGATGGCGGCTCCCGTGGTGGGAGTTTCGCTGTATCTGCTCATCGGTCTTTCGGGCTCCACCAAGAAGATGCGCAAGCGCTACGAGGATATAGATAAGGTTTTATTCCAGCATCTGCCCCAGGATCCGGAGGTTCTAAATGAGTTGAGGGATTCCGCAGAATCCTGCTTCGGGATAAGTGACTACGTGCTAAGAGAGAGCAGGTATCCCGTTTATTCGGGCACGGAGGTGTCCTACTTTGAAGATGCCGCCAAGGGAATAGAGGCTCAGAAAAAAGACATCCTGGCTGCCAGGAAGTTCATCTTCATGGAGTACTTTATCATCGAGGATAAAGAGAGCTGGCAGGAAATAGAAGATATGCTGGCTCTGAAGGTAAGTGAAGGTGTAGAGGTCAGAGTTTTCTATGATGACATCGGAAGCGTTGGTTACGTCAACAGCTCTTTTGCCAAAAAGCTGGAGAAAAGAGGCATCAGGTGCAGGGTATTCAATCCCATGACCCCATTTTTCAACCTCTTTTTGAACAACAGGGACCACCGCAAGATAACGGTGATTGACGGAGAGATCGGATACACAGGCGGCTATAACATTGCCAATGAATACTTCAATATTTCTCATCCATACGGAACCTGGAAGGACACGGGAGTGAGGCTGAAGGGCAAGGCGGTAAAGGCCATGACTGCCACGTTTCTTGAGATGTGGAATGCCGTGAGAATGGATGATAAGGATGATGACGAGCATGTCCACAAGTACCTTCCCGAGACGGATTTCATCTCAGAGCAGAAGGGCTTTGTGCAGTTCTATGCCGACAATCCCATGGACAAGAAGCCCATCGGCGAGGATGTGTACATGTGCATGGCTGCCAGGGCGCAGAGATATCTGTATTTCATTACGCCGTATCTTATCATTACCGATGAGATGAGCAGGACCCTGGGGCTTGCGGCCAAGCGGGGCGTTGACGTCAGGATCATCACACCGGGGATCCCGGATAAAAAGGCGGTTTATCAGCTGACCAGATCCTACTACAACAGACTCATAAGGGACGGAGTCAGGATATTTGAGTACACACCGGGCTTTTGCCACGCCAAGATGAGCCTGTCGGATGACGAGGTGGCCACCTGCGGAACCATCAATCTGGACTATCGGAGCCTGTATCATCACTTTGAGGATGGTTGCCTGATAATAGGCCATGAGGCGGTGGAGGATATCAAAAGAGATTTTGAAGAAACCTTTGCTCAGAGCAGAGAAGTTACTGATAAATATCGCAGCCCCAAGAGGGGGCACATCAGATTCATACAGTTGGTGCTGAGACTGTTGGCACCGCTCTTATAAAGAAAAAAGTCGCTGAGAATTCAGCGACTTTTTGTGTGTAGTTTCAGGCACGGATCCTTGCCTGCCGTTTGAAATTATGAAGTAGAATCCCTGTAGATCAGGTCAGTCTCGGTGTAGATGGTGCGGTAGTTGAGATCCGGCTGCTCAAGCCTTGTGATGATAAGGTTGGCGGCGGAATAGCCTATTACCTGGCTGTGAATGTGGCTGGTAGAGAGGGATGGCGTCATGATCTTGGACTCCGGTGAGTCGTCAAAACCAAAGAGCTTGATATCCCTGGGGCACTCTATGCCAAGCTTCTTGAGGCCGTAGAGAAGGTCAATTGCCACAAAGTCGTTGGCGCAGATAAAGAGCTGTGGCATCTCGTCTAGTCTTGCCAGCTCAGCTGATAAGTATTCCTTGTATTCATCGTCGTGGGCGTGGACCTCTGTGAGACAGAACTTGTCCTCCACGGTGAGGTTATTGATGTACATGGCCTCTCTGAAAGCCATGAATCTCTCATAGAAAGAGCGGCAGTGGGTGACCTGTCCCACGTAGCCTATCTTGTTGATGCCGCGCTTTTTCATGTCATTTACCACGGTGTAGATATTGGAGAAATTATCCATTAGGATGGTGTCCGCGTTGAGCGGCTTCCAATAGCTTGCCACCGGTGCGTCTACCATAAGGACCGGAAGTCCCAGGTTACAGAGCATCTCGCAGTAGGGATGATTGAACATCTCGATGCAGACAATTGCCACTGCTTTTTCTTTTACAAATGAAATAGGAAGTGAAAGGTCCTCCACATTCCTGGAATCCACTCTGTGCATGCTGAGGCTGTAGCCCAGAAGTGAGATCTCATATTGGAACTTGTCCAGCATGGTTGATGCGAAGTGGGAATTATTAAGGAAGTTACCTGTAAAAAGAGCTATCTCCCCGGTCTGTCTCGGCTGCGCGGAAAAGGCGGGGCTCTTTATATCCGAAAGGGAACTTGCATAGGAGAACTGCTTGTAACCCATCTCAAGGGCCTTCTTAAGGACCTTGTCCCTGGTGGAATCCGCCAGGACTCCTGTATTATTGATCGCCTTGGAAACGGTATTTCTGGATACGCCCAAAGCGTCTGCTATATCCTGAATAGTTACTCTGGAAGCCATTATCTGTGCTCTACTCCATTCCTGAATTGTTTTTCTCATTATAAAATGTAAAACCCAAAGTGTCAAATGTAAAAATTAAATGTTACAAATGTAAAATAATTGTGTTGACATTGTGAACTGTAGGTGTTATATTTTACACATGCAAAACAGAAGTGTGCAAATGTAAAATGTTTTGGGAGAGGTTTATGAAAACGAAAGTTAAAAGAGGAGAACTGCACAACACGCTGGTATATATCAAACAGCATTGGCAGTTGTATGTTTTCTTTTTGGGGCCGGCACTGTTCTTAACCATACTGTTCAAATATGTTCCCATGGGCGGAGTGCTGATAGCCTTCCAGAAATATAACCCTTTTAAGGGAATACTCGGAAGCGAGTGGGTAGGACTTAAGTACTTCAAACAGTTCCTGTCATCGCCGGATTTCCTACAGTATCTGGCCAATACCTTAAAGCTTAGTATCTTCGGACTCCTTTGGGGATTCCCGGTACCGATCATTCTGGCGTTTCTGCTTAACAGAGTCGCCAGCAGCAAGATCAAACAGAAGATACAGCTTGTTCTGTACATGCCGAACTTCATTTCGGTAATCGTCCTCTGCGGTATGGTCAGGATTCTCTTATCGGTTACAGGTCCTTTGAATATGTTTATGGGGACCAGCATCAACTTCCTTACAATTCCCGCAGCTTTCAGACCAATCTACATTGCCAGCGGAATCTGGCAGGGCGCAGGATGGGCATCCATCATGTACACAGCGGCATTGTCCAATGCCAGCCAGGAGCTCAAGGAAGCGGCACAGATCGACGGTGCCAACATCTTCCAGCAGATCAAGGCAGTTGAGTGGCCGGCCATCAAGGATATGGTAGTAATCCAGTTTATCCTTCAGGCCGGAAACATCATGAGCATCGGATTTGAAAAGGCATATGCCCTTCAGTCCGACATGAACCTTGCATCCTCTGAGATCATTGCCACCTACGTGTATAAAAAGGGTCTTCTCAACGGAGACTACAGCTATTCAACAGCGGTTGGTCTTTTTAACACAGTCATCAACGTAATTCTTCTTATCCTTGTAAACAAGGTTGTTGAGAAGATGAATGACGGGCAGGGATTATAAGGAGAAGCAAAATGGAAAAAGCATTAGATAAGAAAAAAAGCACCTTTGCAAGATATTCAATGGGAGACAAGTGCTTTCTGCTTGTGGGATATGCCTTACTTGCAGCATTTGTCCTGGCCATAATTGTTCCCATGATCTACATAGTGATCGCATCCTTTATGGATCCCATTACTCTTCAGAATAAGGGTATCGTCTTTGATTTTGATAAATGGACCCTCACAGCCTATGAAAGAGTAATGACCAATTCACAGATCTGGGTTGGTTTTAAGAACGCCATTGTTTACTCGGTATTGTTCAGTGCTATCTCGGTATTTATAACACTTCTTTGTGCCTATCCCATGTCAAGGGACGACTTCAAGGGCAAGAAGCTGTTTAACACTATCTTTATCATAACCATGTTTTTTGGAGGCGGACTTATTCCTACATACCTCCTTATCAGTAACATCGGACTTCTGGATTCCATGTGGGCGGTTATCTTACCCGGTTCCTTCAGCGTATGGAACATGATCATCGCAAGGACCTATTACAAGGGAATCCCCAGTGAGCTCAGAGAGGCAGCAGATGTGGACGGAGCCAACGAGCTGGTATTCTTCTTCAGAATACTTCTTCCCGTATGTACACCGCTTATCGCTGTACTGGTTCTCTGGCAGTTTGTGGGAATGTGGAACAGCTACTTCGATGCAATGATCTATCTCAATTCATCATCCAAGCAGCCTCTTCAGCTGGTACTCAGAGCGATCCTTATCCAGAACGAACCCGATCCCGGAATGATCGCAGATATGCAGAGCACAGCCCAGAGAGCGCAGCTGGCGGAGCTTCTTAAGTACGCAACAATTATTATTTCCAGCCTTCCGCTGATAGTTATGTATCCCTTTTTCCAGAAGTACTTTGATTCCGGAATCATGGTGGGATCGGTAAAAGGCTGAGAACACCTGACGAGGTATTATCGAGTCCGGTGTGAACGTGTTCTGGCGAACGAAGAGAGAGCAGAACTTCCTTGTTATCACAAGGTTGGTATAAACAAAGAGAAAAAAAGGAGAGGAAAAATGAAAAAGGAAATTAAAAGAGCATTTGCAGCCATCATGGCAGCAACCATGTCCATTGGTATGCTTGCAGGCTGCGGCAATGCGGGAGCCGGCAGCGAGGCTGCCAAGGTATCTGTCGATGATCTTAGCTTCCCTCTTGCAGAGAAGGTAACAATCACAGGTATGATCAGCTATCCTTCAGGAACAGAGGAGGAGCCCAACAACAGAACAATCTTCAAGAGACTTGAGGTAGAGACCAACGTACACGTTGATTGGACAGCCATTTCAAGCGATCAGTGGGGAGACAAGATCAGTCTTAACATGGCTAACAAGGATGCGCTTACAGACTTCGTATTCAACGCAGGTTTCTCAAACAGCGATCTTATCCGTTACGCAGATCAGGGCGTTATCATCCCTGTTGAGGAGTACATCGATGCCAACATGCCTAACTTAAAGGCGGTATTTGATAAGTACCCTGAGTACCGCGCAATGTGCGAGGATGAGAACGGACACATCTGGGCTCTGCCTTGGATCGAGCAGCTCGGCTCCAACAAGACAGCTATCCAGACTGTTGGTAACAACATGACTTACATCAACCAGAAGTGGCTTGATTTCCTTGGACTTCAGACACCTACAACAGTTGATGAGTTCGAGCAGGTTCTTCTTGCATTCCAGGAGCATGCTTCTGAGCTTCAGGCTGAGTTTGGCATCGACGGTGATATCATTCCCATGTCCTGCATCATCAACGACAACGATCCCAGCCTTCTTATCAACGGATTCGGTGAGGGCTACGGTGACAACGATATCGGACAGCACATCGCTGTAACAGATGACAAGAAGGTTATCTTCACAGCAACACAGGATGGTTTCAGAAGCGGTGTTGAATGGCTTCACAAGTTATATGAAGAGGGACTTATCGATCCCGAGTGCTTCACACAGGATTGGTCAACATACGTTGCCAAGGGAAAATCCCACAGATACGGCGTATGCTTCACATGGGATGTTGCTAACATCGACAACATTGAGGACTATGTTCCCCTTGCAGCTCTTAAGGCTGACACCAAGAACGTAACTCCTATGAACGGTTCCTTCACATCAGGCTTTGACCGCGGCAGATGCGTTATCACATCTAAGTGCAACAACCCTGCATTCGTATGCGCATGGCTTGACCTTATGTACGATCCTTTCCAGTCACCTCAGAACAACTGGGGAACATATGGCGAGGATGACGAGTTCGATATCTTCGAGCTTTCAACCAACGATAAGGGCGAGAAGATGTTAAAGCATGCAGCTCTTGGCGATGCTTCACCTGTTGAAGTTCGTGAGGCTGAGTGCGTAGGCGGACCTCTTGCAATCCTTGATGAGTACTACGGTGTATACGTAACATGCCCTGATGATGCTCAGTATCGTCTTGACTGGATCAAGGAGTACTACACAGATGATATGCACTGCCAGTATGTATACCCCAACGTATTCATGTCAGCAGAGGATACAGAGAAGCTTACAGGAATCCAGACAGATCTTATCTCTTACGTAAACTCTTCCAAGTCTGATTTCATCATGAACGGTGTAACAGACGCAGCTTGGACTGAGTACCTTGATAAGGTTAATGCTTACGGACTTGATGAGTATCTCTCAATCTACCAGAAGTATCTTGATGCATTCTACGCTAACTGATAAACGGTAACTGTTAAAAGTAAATAATTGGACCCAGCCAGCTGGTCTGGCTGGGTCGTTTTTAAGGAAACATGAATCGCAAAAGAACTATTGGAACAGCACTTATGCTGGCTCTGGCCTTATGCCAGGGATGTGGAGCAGGGAAAACGGAAGCCGGCAACGTACAGGTGATTGACAGTTTTTTTCCAAATCTTGAAGAGACCCGGGTGGGAGATGTGATGGCTCAGGCAGATGAGCAGGGCATTCACCTTAACTACCTGTATGATACCGATCACAACGGAACAGGCTATCATCCCATACACAGATTTGATACTACAGATTTCTGCTCATATTCGGATATGGGAGAGATCATTCCCTTTGCAGCGGATATAGAAGAGCCCGACATTGCAGTGGGCACAGGAAGCTTTATCAAGGGCAGAGATGGGAAATATCACTGCTTCTACACGGGGCACAACGATTACACCGAGACCTTTGATAAGGACGTTGACAGAGAATGTTTGAAGCATGCTGTCAGCAAGGACAACCTCTCTTATAAGAAATTGACAAAAGATACTCTGAGGGCACCGGAGGGCTATAGCACCAACGACTTCAGAGATCCGCAGGTCCTCTGGATGGAGGATTACGGCCAGTACTGGATGCTGGTAGCAGGCAAAAGAGATGGTGACTCCGGCAGCAGTATCTTAAAATACACTTCCTCAAATCTATCCAAGTGGGAGTTTGAGGGGGACTTTTATCACAGCGACGAGCTGTATTTTATGGAATGTCCCGATCTGTTTGAGATAAACGGCAGGTACTATCTGCTCTTTAGCTGGAACAACGTGACCTATTACAGGATGGCAGAGAGCCTTGATGGAGAGTGGATCACACCGGACATTGATACCTTTGACGGAAACGGATTCTACGCGGCCAAGAGCGTCCTTTACGAAGGGCAGCGTTACCTTGTGGGATTCCTTGATCATAAAAAAAGAAACAGCGACATCCTCGAATATACCTGGGCAGGCTCACTTATGCCCTACAAGCTGACACAGGGGTCAGACGGCACTCTGGGTGTTGGGATGCCTGATCAGTTTGAGAATTATGTGACCGGTGGGGCCACCGGGCATAAGAGCTATGACAGCGTAAGCACCACTCAAAATGAGGGGCAGCTTCCTGCCAGGATGCTGCTTGAAGGCAAGGTGACCTTTGCCGACGGAGCAGGGGCAGCCGGATTTTCTTTTGCCGACTATAAGTTACTGATGGATGCCGATAAGGGGCTTATTATCTACGATGCCCATGAGAATTCCCAGAGGTTCGACTTTAAAGCCGGGGAGACCTATGAGGTCAGACTCGTGGTTGAAAACGAGATCGTGGTGCTCTACGTGAACAACGAGAGGGCCCTTAGTAACAGGATATATTCTGCGGTTGGAAACGACTGGCAGATATATATAGACGGAAACGCAGTATTTTCTGATATCAATTTATATTCAATGAATTAGAACGGAGTCTTTATGAGCGAAAAGTTACAAAAAGCCAGACTATATGAGGAGAAGAGGGAGAAACTTATAAGCGGGGAGCTTAAGCCGGGCTTTCACCTGGTGCCGAGAGTGGGCTGGATGAACGATCCCAACGGCTTATCCTACTATGACGGCAAGTACCATCTGTTTTATCAGTACTATCCCTACGACACGGTTTGGGGGCCGATGCATTGGGGACATGCGGTGAGCAGCGACCTGCTGCACTGGGAGAATCTTCCGGCAGCATTGGCGCCCGATGAGGCCTATGACTGCGATGGCTGCTTTTCGGGAAGCGCCGTGGAGAGCCCCGATGGTAAGCACCTTATCATGTATACAGGTGTTAAGAGGGTTGAAGACGAGGACGGAATCTGGCGCGACATTCAGACTCAGTGCATAGCAATAGGCGATGGCAGGGACTACGTAAAGTATGATAAGAACCCTGTTATCGATGCTTCTTATCTTCCCGAGGGAGCCAGCAAGAATGACTTCAGGGATCCCAAGATATGGAGGACCAAGGATGGCTACAACGCAATAGTTGCCAGCAAGACCATGGATGCTGACGGACAGCTCCTTCTCTTTAGCAGCAGTGACGGGATTAACTGGAAGTATGAGCACATTTTGGCCAAGAATAATCATCGCTTCGGACGCATGTGGGAGTGCCCGGATTTCTTTGAGCTTGACGGCAAGCAGGTGATCCTGGTGAGCCCTCAGGATATGCTGCCTGAAGAGCTTGAGTTCCACAACGGAAACGGCACATTGTGCCAGATCGGATACCTTGATGAGAACGGTATGTTCAGGGATGAGTTCTCACAGGCTGTGGACTACGGAATAGATTTTTATGCGCCTCAGACTATTCTTCTTAAGGATGGCAGGCGCGTGATGATAGGCTGGATGCAGAACTGGGATACCACAGGCTTTAAGAGGGATGATTTCCCGTGGTTTGGACAGATGAGCCTTCCGAGGGAAATCTCTATTGTTGACGGCAAGCTGATCCAGAAGCCTATAAAGGAGATTGAGACTCTCTACACCTCAACAGTTGAGAGAAAGAATGTACATATCTCAGGCGACTGCACACTTTCAGGCATCAGTGGAAGAACCATCGACATGACTCTGGAGGTCAGAAGGACCGGGGAGCTGTTCAGAAAACTTGAGATAAGACTCGCTGACAACGGAAGATTCCACTCTTCAATTTTCTTTGATCCGATGGAATCCATTGTTAAGATAGACCGCAAATATTCAGGCAGCAGAAGAGCCATCGTTCATCAGAGACGCTGCCAGGTTCGCAGAAACGACGGAGCAGTTAAGCTCAGGATCATCATGGACAGATACAGCATGGAGCTGTTTATCAATGACGGCGAGCAGGTTATGTCCATGAGCGTACTTACCAACTACCGCGCAGACGGCATCAGCTTCCACGTAGACGGAGAGGCTGTGGCTGACATCTGTCTCAACACTTTAATGGAGGAGAAGACCGGAAATGAGCAGTAAATATGATGTGGTGGCTCTTGGAGAGCTGCTGGTTGACTTTACTGATAACGGCGTTAGCGGGCAGGGAAACACGATTTTTGAGGCTAATCCGGGGGGAGCGCCCTGCAACGTGCTTTCCATGCTTGAGAAGCTTGGGGATAAAACTGCCTTTATAGGGAAGGTGGGCGATGATTTCCTTGGGAATATGCTGCTGGAAAAGGCAGGCGCCCAGGGGATTGACGTCCGGGGTGTAGTAAGAGACCCCAAGGTTGGAACCACTCTTGCTTTTGTGCAAAAGCTTCCAAACGGAGACAGAGACTTTGCTTTCTTTAGAAATCCCGGTGCAGATATGATGCTGACTGCCGGTGAGGTTCAGGAGAGGGCACATATTATAGAGGCTGCGGACGTATTCCATTTCGGAACTCTCTCTATGACAGATGAGGAGGTTTCCAGGGCTACGGAGAAGGCCCTTGATATAGCCAAGAGTAGCGGTTGTCTTATTTCTTTTGACCCGAATTACAGGGCTCCTTTATGGAAGTCAAAAGAAGCAGCTATAGAAAAGATCAGATTCGGGCTCTCACGATGCGATGTCCTCAAGATTTCAGACAATGAGATAGAGCTCCTTACAGGAGAAACCGACATTGAGGCAGGCGTGGCTGCCATACGCAGAGAATTTGATATAAAGCTTATCTGCGCTACTCTGGGAGAGAAGGGCAGCAAGGCATATTACGGCGATCTGGTTGCAGAGCACGGGGGCTTTAAGAACCCGGCCACCATAGAGACCACCGGGGCAGGAGATACCTTCTGCGGATCGATGCTGCATTTTGTACATAAGTATGGAATTGATTCCATGGACACGGATAAGCTTGAAGAAATGCTTAGATTTGCCAACGGAGCAGCTTCGCTCATCACCACAAGACGCGGCGCTCTGGCTGTAATGCCATACTTTGAAGAGGTCATGGAGTATATCGGATAAGACTGGCCACTTGTATAATTATTCGCAAATCTTCCTTTTGCTCTTGATATATGATGCGACACCCGCTAGGATGTAAGAGGGGGTAGAACGCATGATAGATAAGATTGATGTATTTACACAGAGCAGTATCAGGATCAGAAGTGAATTTGCGACTGTTTATGCGGATCCGTTCCAGATGACGGAGGAGCCGCATGATGCTGACTATGTATTTATCACTCATCAGCACTATGACCACTTTTCTCCTGATGATATCAGAAAGGTCATAAAGGACACCACTATTCTCGTTGCACCGGAGAGCATGATCGATGATGCTCTGGAGCTGGAACGTGAGGTAAAAGAGGTTGTGGCTGTTAAGCCCGGTACCTACCACAATATAGGTGGTATGGACGTTGAGGTTGTTCCGGCCTACAATACCATCAAACCCTTCCATCCCAGACGGGCAGAGTGGGTCGGATATATTCTGGTGCTTGATGGAAAGCGTATCTATATTGCGGGAGACACCGGCTGCACCAAGGAAGCCAGAGAGGTGAAGTGCGATATTGCCATGGTTCCGATTGGCGGTACCTATACCATGGACGCCAAGAGGGCTGCAGATCTTATCAATATCATAAGACCTGAGTACGCAATTCCCACTCATTACGGCAACGTTGTGGGCAAGCCCAAGGACGGCAAAACCTTTGCCAGTCTTGTGGACAAGACGGTCAAGGTTGTGGAAAAGATAGTGTTCGCCGAGTGAAGATTTAGGCGATAATTAGGATGCGTGATCAAAGTGTTTAAGAATAGCAAGCTACAAGAAAACCGCACCAGCCGTGCGATTATTATCAACATGCTGCTGGCTGCGGTTAGTTTATTTGTAAACGGTTTCGGCGTTTACATGACAATTCAGGCCAACATTGGAGCAGGCCCCTGGGATGTTCTCAATCTGGGACTGTCCAAGACCTTTGGTATCCTCTACGGAACAGCTTCAATAGCAGTCTCCTATGGGATCCTGGGAATAGACATAGCCCTCAGGGAACCCATCGGAATAGCAATGTTCATCGATGCCTTTGTAGTAGGTAAGGCCGTAGACTTTTTTAACAGGATGAATGTGATCCCCAAGTGTGATTCAATGCTGATCGGTATTCCGGTCATGCTGATCGGTCTCGTGATCATGGCCTATACTCAGTTCACTTACATGAGTGCGGCACTGGGATGCGGGCCGAGAGATACACTGCTGGTGGGACTTGCCAAGAGAGCCGGGAAGATTCCCATTGGCGCTGTGAGCATAGCACTTTTAAGCCTTGCAACCTTTGTGGGCTGGCTTTTGGGAGGACCCGTAGGAATAGGAACACTTATCTGTGCTTTCTGCACCGGACCTATCATGCAGATGGCATTTTCAACAGTTAAATTCGATGCGGCGCGGGTACGCCATCAGCACCTGTTTGAATCGGTCAAGGTGTTTAGCGCGGAAGGAGCCAAGGTATGAGAGAAGCTTATTTTGCAGGTGGATGCTTTTGGTGCGTCACACCTATTTACAAGATGTACGGCGTTGATCAGGTTATCTGCGGATACGCAGGAGGCGATGAGGTCAATCCCACATATGAGCAGGTCAAGCATCAGGAAACAGGTCACAGAGAGACCATAAAGCTTGTGTATGATCCCGCTAAGGTGGCCTACGACAAGCTCCTTGATATTTTCTTTGCCAACGTAGATCCCTTCGATGCAGAGGGACAGTTTATAGATAAAGGTTTTTCCTACACCCTTGCAATCTTCTGTGAAACAGAAGAGGAGAAAGAGGCCGCAACAGCCAAGATCCGCAAGGTTGAGGATGAGACCGGCAAGAGGGTTCAGGTGGCGGTTCTGCCCTACAAGAATTTCTATGAGGCAGAGGAATACCACCAGGATTACTATCTCAAGAACCCTGAGGCCTTTGAAAAAGAGCTGATTGAATCAGGCAGGAAAAAGGTTAAGACAAAGTAATAAAATATGGCCCCTGGGGACGGGGTTATGGGTTCATTTTTGAAAATGACCCCATAACCCCGTCCCCGGGGGCCATTTTTTGATTAATAGACTGGGATGTGCAACAATACGGAAGATTGAATTGTATATCAGGTAAGAGCAAAAAATAATAAAATCTTTTAATCTCGGGAGGAAACATCTATGTCTGTTAAGAAAAAAATCCTGATACTGCTTGCAGTTGCCGTTGCAGTGGTTATCGCGCTTTTCTTGTGGAGATCACCGGTAACAAATACAGAGATGACAGGGGATATTGAAAAGTTCCGTTATGACTTTGGAAGCTATTTTGGAGGCTATTACAGTTATGAGCTGGAGCGCAGGTATGATGGGACCGTGGCTTTTGAGGCCAGCGGTGGAAATGGAGTTGAGCTGAATATCTATACCTATATTGATCCTGCATACCTCGAGGAGCTTGCTCAAATTGTTAACGAAAGTGGGATATACACCTGGAATGGATTTAATAAAAGCGATGATGGTCTGATGGATGGATACGGTTTTACACTGGAGGCAAGTTATTCTGACGGCAGAACTCTGACCGCAGATGGATATGGAAAAGAGCCCGGTTCCTACAACGTGGGACATCAGGCCCTGTCAGACTTTTTTGACAAGCTTTGTAACAGTTACGATAAGTCTTTTACAGAGAATCACCCCGGAATTTTGGGCAATGCAGAGTATATCATTTACCGCTATAAGACACCGGATGGCGAAGAAAAGGAGTATTCTCTGATGATTTCAACGGATGATACCGCTAGTTTTACAGTAGAAGTTGATGGCCGGGAAAAAGAAACAGCCGTCGACAAGGAAGCTGTTCAAAAGCTTGGGGATCTGATCGATGAAAAAGAGATATATAAGTGGGATGGCTTTGAAGAAGGCGACTATACTGCTGAAGATGGAGTGGGCTTTTCCATAATGGTGCACTATACGAATGACAAGATGATATGGGCAGATGGATATGGCAGTTATCCTGAGTCCTACGAAAAAGGTCACCAGGCCCTGGTGGAGTTTTTTGAATTCCTCGGCGAGTAAGGAGCGGTCCCGCTATATGATATAATGAAGTGGTATAGATAAGTGGGAGAAGAGCTATGGTGAAAGAATATCTATATCATGGGAGCCCTGAGAAGGTAGAAAAGCTTGTGCCCAGCCAGGCCTTCGATACAGGATATAAGGAAGGTTGCCAGTTCGCGGTTTATGCCACCAGCAATAAAAAGATGGCAATCTGCTTCGCGCTTGGTTGTGTGGAGGAGAATGAAAACGCCGAGAGAATCATGCTCCCGGAGTACGGCGACAAGATGGTCTTCAAGAACTGCCATCCCAATTATGGGGGATTAGGGTATCTGTATCTGCTGGATAAAGAGAAATTCTCCCATGCTATGGGTACTCAGTGGGTCTGCTACGAGGAGATATACCCGGAAGACGTGATAGAAATACAGGTAGATGATTATCTAGATTATTGCATTATCAAATGAGTAAGAACGTGAAATGATTTGTGAATCAACGGATTGGAGGTATTCATGGCGGTTTACAGATGTATGGCATGTGGTTACATTTTTGATGAGGAAAAAGAGGGCAGAAGTATTCGTGACATAGATCAGTGTCCGAGATGCAAACAACCTGACGACAGATTTGTACTTGTGGAAGATGACACAGAAGGTCAGGACAAAGAGAGGTCTTAGCGCAATAAAATAGAGCCTATCCTTTTGAGGATAGGCTCTATTTTTATGTTACCGGAGTCCTTAAACCGGGATGACGTTCGTGATCGTTGAGAATAATTATCAAGAAACCGTTACAAGCTTATCACATGGTAAAAATGTGTTATTATTTCAGTTAGCAAAGGCTAACATTAGTTTGAATTAGCTAACATTGAGGAGGAGTATGCTATGAGTTTAAGTGAAGTAATGGAAAACAAAGATGCAGTAATTACAGCGATTCAGGGCGATACGAGGTTTATGAGTCGTGTCACATCAATTGGATTGACTCCGGGCTGTAAAGTCACCGTTATCAAGAATGATAAGAACAGACCTATGCTTGTCTATTCAAGGGATACCATGATTGCGCTCAACCGCAAAGAGTGCAGCAGCATAACGGTTGAGGAGGTGACAGCATGAGTGCAGTTGCAACGATAGCCCTTCTTGGGCAGCCCAATTCGGGCAAATCAACTCTGTTCAATGCACTGACAGGACTTCGCCAGCATGTGGGAAACTGGCCCGGAAAAACCGTAGAGAAAAAAGAAGGATCTTTTACCTACGCGGGAAAAGAATATAATGTGGCGGATCTGCCGGGATCTTACAGTCTTTCTGCCAACTCTGATGAAGAGGTCATTACAAGAGACTTCATAACATCGGGAAAAGCGGATGTGGTTTGTATTTTGGCCGACAGTTCACAGCTTCAGAGAAGCCTTTTCATGCTCGCTGATTATGCGGGAATAAACGCACCGTGCTTCCTTTTGCTTAACATGGCTGATGTTGCTGCAGATCAGGGAAAAAAGATTGATGCAAAAGCCATAGAGGAAAAGCTGGGAATCCCGGTAATTCCTTTCTCGGCAACAGACGTGAAGTCATATGATGAGTTCTACAAGACTTTGGAAAAGGCCATTAAGAAGGATTCAAGACTTGATGTTTCCAAGTTGAAACAGCAGTACGAGAGTATCAAGGGATATCAGGAAATCTGTAATTTAATCCCTGAAGGCGCTATTCCGGGATATTCTTCAATGTGGCTTGCCTCAAAGGTGCTTGAGAACGACAGGGTTGTAGTCGCAAAGCTGAAAAACGCGCTGGGAGCATCTGTGTTTTCTCAGATAGAAAGAATCAAAGATTTATCACAGGGTGCACTAGATGTTGGGGGATGCAAGTTTGCCTGGATCGATGATGTGATCGACGGGGCAATCCAGTCTGAGTCCGTAAAGGTGACTCTTGGAAAACTTGACCGTATTTATACAAGCAAAGTCTGGGGGAAGCCTGCGGTTGTTCTTACTGTTCTCTTAGGCCTCATAGCTTCTTTTATTCCGGCTCTTCCGCCAATGTTTTTTGGCGAGCTGGTTCTCATGCTTAAAGCTCCGGTAGCTGCCGGGTTATCAGCTATAGGATGCCCTGAGTTTGTAACGCTTATCATTACTGATGTAATAATCCAGTCATTTTCATACATTTTCAAGATGCTGGGATTTGTTTTTGGTGTAACTCTCGTATTTGGACTCCTTGAGGAAGTGGGTGTCATGGCCCGTATTTCCTATGTGTTTGACAATACCATGGGGAAACTTGGACTTCAGGGAAAGTCGGTAATGCCATTTCTTGTCAGCTTTGGATGTACCATGGGTGGCGCAGCCGGTGCAAGAGTTATTGATAACTGGGGACAGAAGGTTCTCACAATCGCTCTGGCATGGGCAGTTCCCTGCGGAGCAGCCTGGGCTACAATTCCCATGCTTTCATCTATTTTCTTTGGCCCCGGTGCAGTTCTTGTGGTGGCAGTGATTCTGCTTACAATGCTGTTGCACATGTATGTCACAGCTAAAATTTTTGGGGGAAAGCTTGTTAAGAAGGAAGACCGTTACGGAATGATCATGGAGCTTCCTCCATATCACAAGCCAAAGTGGGGAGCTCTTTTAAGATATGTATTCGGAAGGACAAAAGAGACTTTTATCAGAGTAACCAAGGTGGTTCTCCTTGTCTGTGGCGTGTTCTGGCTCCTTAGCTATTCACCTTCGGGAACCGGTGGAATTCTGTATACTATCGGCGTGGCAATAGAGCCCGTTACAAAGTTCTTTGGAATGCCATGGCAATTATTCCTTTCATACCTGGCATCTTCAGTTGGAAAAGAAGGAGCCATCGGTGTTATCAGCGCGCTCTATACCGGCAGTTCATACAGCGCTGCATTTACCAGTGCTATGAGCGGCGCCGGATCTACTGCCAATATGGCAAATGGAGTAACGCTTAGCTCTATTCTGCTTGCGAATGTAACAAAGCCTGAGGCCCTCGCATTCATCTTCGCAATGACTTTCAATATGCCCTGTGTTGTAGCTTTGGCAGCGACATATCAGGAGACACATTCTGCAAAATGGACGGCAAGAATCGTGCTGTACTATACAGCGGTATCTCTTTTGCTGGCATTAATTGCATACCACGTTGGAATGCTCATATGGTGATGAGGTAAGAAATGGGTAGAATGGAACAATTACTTGAACTCTTAAAGGATGGTCATGCCAGAACAACAGAGCTTCTGGCTATGGAACTTCATACCAGTGTCGCGGATATAACCAGACAGATGGAATATCTGGAAAGCATGGGAATCATTAAGAAAGTGATTTTTTCAGCCAAGGGATGCTCCGGATGCAGCGGCTGTTCTTCAGGACAAAAAAGCGAAGGGAACACCTGTAAAGGGTGCATCCCCCAGAGCGGATTCCAAAACATGGGTCAGATGTGGGAAGTGGTGAAATGAAGTTAAAACAATTATTTCAAAAACATAGAGGAAGATGTTATAGTAGGTTAAACTCTTGTTTTTTAGAAAATAATTGGGAGACTTTATGAAAAAGAAGGTAAATAAGCTTATCAAAGTTCTGGTTGCAGTAGTTCTTGTATTGGCGCTTATAGTTGTTGGATTACTTGTGAGACTGAACGTACGAACAAATGCTATTTTAGATGACTATTCATCAGTCTATCAGGATGAAAAATACAGCGTACCGGTATATGTTGATGGGATTGATGTTATAAAGCAGGATGTTTCCTGTGGATATGCAGTCATTGAGATGTTTTCCGGCTGGTGTGGAAAAGACATTACTGAAGAAAGCCTTTATTCAGAGTATGGAAAAGTAGTCACCTCAACAGGCAAGAGCTTCTGCGAGGAAATGAACAAACAATTTCCTGAGTACACCACAACAATCCACAAGTATATGAAAAACACCGAGCTTATAGACGCAGTATACACTAATCTGGCAAACGGAGTTCCTGTGCCATTTGAGTGGGCGGCTCTTTATGGTGATGTCTGGACACTTCATTATTCATTGATTGTAGGGATGGATATTCCGGGAGACAAGGTAACTATTGCAAACCCTTATGGTTATTATGAGGAATTATCTCTTTCAGAGTTTCTGGACAGAACAAGCTTTGAAGCATATGAAGGAATGCCCTGGTTCCTTAGGATGGGATTTGCAGTTGGTATTTTTGAAAAGAACACAGTATTCACGGTGGAACAATAAATGTATGTATAAATAGAGCCTATCCTCAAAAGGATAGGCTCTTGCTATTGTGTGTTTATCCCTGAAGTCCTGCGGACTGTCTGATCATGTCCTCAACTACGATGTCGTAGATCTCGCCTACGGTATTGCAGTACTCAAGTACCTTCCAGGGCTCGTTGGTGTGGAAATGAATCTTTACAAGATCCTCATCTCCGGCTGCAATAAGTGAATTGCCCTCGAAGTGAGATGTTATGTAATCGGAGATTTCATCCTCATCAAGATCCTCATCACGTCTATCGATCAAAAGCTGCGTATCATAGCGATATGCAAACTGATCGTCTTCGGCATCAATACTATGTATAGGTTCCATGGTATATATCCTCCTTATGGTTTTCAATGAAGATACTATACCACAAAACAGCCCCGGTCAGAACTCTTTCTTTTCCATAACTCTGGTCGAAATTATGAAGCCGCCCACGGTTATGACAACAGCAGCTGTAATCCATACCAGAGCCACAAGACCATCTGGGACGGAAGACAGCCTGTTGCTCATTTCCTCGCCTGTTATCCCAAGATTTGTCATGAGCTTGGGGCCAACGAAACCGATCACCATACAGACTCCGAATATCAGAGCAAGGACCATGCGGGATTTCTCCATGCCAAAGGATAGTTCAATGGAGATCATAATGGACAGCATCACAACAAACACTCCCAGAATAAAGAAGGAATACGAAGAAAATGCAAGAATTTCAGCAGCTTCTGCCCTGAAAGAGCTCATAACAAGGTGCACTGCATTTCCAAAAATCCAGCATCCCGTGATCCAGATAAAGCCAAACAAGAACTTCTCAAGAACGTAGCCCTTTCTGGTTATTGGAAGGGTAAACAGGAAGGAATAGCCATTATCATACTCATCGTAGGAGATAGTAGATATGGCCATGATCATTCCGACCATGGTGGGGTAGAAGATTGCAAAGGCCGCATCTGCATTTAGGAAAAGAATGATCATTATAGCCAACAGAATGATCAGGAATCTTTTTCTTTTGAAAACCAGTTTGAAATCTTTCACTAATAATCCGCTCATTATACAGCCTCCTTCCGGGATCCCGTGACCTGTCCGCCCAGCATCAGGGTCATGGTGTCGTCTATACTGCATTTCTCAATTGTAAGAGAGGGGTAATTCTCAAGGTAAAATTGCTTCTCATTGGTCAGACATTCGTAGCCGTAGGGCTGCTTAAGAACATGGGTAATGTAGCTCTTATCAAGTTGCTCGTAGTCCGATTCACTTACCTTTATAACCGCATATTTTCCAAGGAGGGAGTCGGTGTCTTCAAAGAGAACTATATTACCGTCATCTATAATAAGGATCTCATCACAGAGCCCCTCCAGATCGGAAGAGATGTGAGAACTTATAAGCATGGTACGTTGCTCATCTGCGGCCATATAATCCCTAAGCATATCGAGTATGTCATTTCTCGCCATGACATCAAGACCTGCGGTGGGCTCATCAAGGACCAGGAGCCTGGCATTATGGCTGATTGCGAATAAGACTCTCACCTTGGCCTTCATTCCTGTGGAAAAAGAGCTGAGTGGCTTATCAAGAGGAAGCTCCTGCCTACGGGCAACCTCAAGAAAATATTCCTTATCAAAATCCTTATAGAACTTCACCGAGATGTCCATGATGTCCTTTAGATTAAGCTCTCTGCTAAATCCTGATTCTGCCATGCAGGTTCCTATAAGGGTTCTGTCCTGAGGGGTGAATTCAAAAGGATTCTTGCCCATAACCTCCACCGTTCCCGAGGTTGCTCTGATGAGGCCCAGGATAAGTTTTATGGTGGTGCTCTTGCCGGCACCGTTCTTGCCTACAAGGCCGTATACAGTGCCTTCCTTGAGCTCCAGTGAAACCTTCAGTTCAAAATCTTTGTATTTCTTGGTGACTCCATCTAGTTTGATCATGTCTAATCCTCCAATATAAGCTCAAGAATCTCACGTATCTCCGCAGGGGAAAGACCTGCCATCCTGGCTTTGGATACTGCCAGAGAGAAATCATCTTCCACAGCCTTTCTCCTGGCCTCAGAAGCCATGCCGCTATCCGGGGCAGTGACATAGGTCCCCTTTCCGTGGATGGTGGCTACAAGGCCGTCCTCCTCAAGCTTGTCATAAGCCTTCTTGACAGTGAGGGCGCTGATCTTAAGTTCTCCTGCCAGAGCTCTGACAGAAGGAAGTCCTTCATTGGACTTAAGCTCGCCCAGTAATATCTGTTTACGTATCTGTTCCACAAGCTGCTCATATACAGGGATCATGGAACTGTTGTTGATAATTACATGCATGAATATTACCTCTCTTACTGTAAACAGTATATAACAGTATAAAACAGTTGTCAACAGTGTATAACAGTTGACAACTGTCTTATTTTCGGGCGCAAAAAAAGAGCAGGCTTTTCAGCCTACTCTCTCTTTACGTTCATTTAGTAGTTGTTCCACTTCCTCATGGCGGTTGTACAATACGCATCCGCCCACGTGATCCTCCAGAAGATATCCTTCATCTCTGAGTGTGGCAAAGAGCCTTGAATTGATGGCTTCCCTCAGGGAAGTGTCACGCACGTTGATGTCAGAGTACGGAGAAAAAGGACACGGCTCCGCACCACCATGTGAATTGATATGGAAGAAACCTCTTCCTGCGGCAATGCATCCACCGGAACTCTTCTCATCTCCGGGGAAGGATACAAATACCATCTCGGGATATTCAGTGCGAAGTCTCATGATCTCAGCGCTTAAGAACTCTCTGTCAGCATCGTCGGGAGCAAGATCCTTGCTGCCCTCATCCACAGGCACAAACTCAACAAAGATAACAAGCTTGCAGCCTCTCTCGGACATACCCTTGATGAATGAATCAGAGGATACTTCCTTGATGTTGTCCTTGGTCACCGTAACCGATGCGCCAAAGATGATACCTCGTTCTTTAAGCTCATCCATGTTGGAGATGAGCTTATTGTATACGCCGGGGCCTCTTCTTGTATCGGTGGCATTCTCATCGCCCTCGATACTCATCACAGGAATGAGATTCCTGTGCTTGTCGAAAAGGTCAAAATACTTGTCGGCCATGTATGTTCCGTTGGTGAAGATAGGGAACAGGATATTTGTGTGTTTGGAGGCATGTTCAATTACATCACGCCTAAGGAGCGGCTCTCCGCCCGCCAGGAGAATGAAGCTGACGCCCAGGTCATCTGCCTGGTTAAAGATATCATTCCATTCATCCCCGGATAACTGCGCCACAGGCTCAGTATCAGTAGTGGCCTCATTGCACCGTGAGTAACAACCTGCACAGTGAAGATTACAGCTACTGGTAATGCTGGCTATTAAAAATGGAGGAATGTTTTCACCAGAAGCTTTCGATGCATTTCGCTTTTTGGATGCGGCCTTGCTTGCAAGAGCAAACTGGGCCATGAACATGCTCTCCTTGGGATTGTGGAGCGTCGCTCTGATGGCATCTGCCACCACGCGCTCCACGCCCTTTGTCATATATTCCTGAATATCAAAACTTTTATCCATTACAAGCCTCTCAAGTACTTATTTATTTTTTTAAAAATGAAAGATTATAAAACAGCGTCAAGTCTCTTAGCAAGAGCATCGCCTGGCATAGCGCCTGTAAGGCTGTCTACAACCTCACCGTTCTTGAAGATAAGGAAGCTGGGGATTGACATGATGTTGTACTTAGCTGCGATCTCGCTCTCATCATCAGAGTTGAGCTTACCGATCTTAATCTTGCCGTCGTATGTCTCTGCAAGCTTCTCAACTACAGGCATCATCATCTTGCAGGGGCCGCACCAGTCAGCGTAGAAATCTACAAGTACAGGGATGTCGCTGTTTAATACTTCGTCGTTAAAGTTAGCTGTTGTGAATTTATATTCCATGATTTTATCTCCTTTCGAGAGTCATTGTTAACTGTTAAATGGATTTTATACAATTTAATTGCGTTTGTCAAGCAGAATCTTTTAAAGAATTTCTAAATAATTAGTAAAACGTATATATGGTACAATTAATTGTGATACAACCAACTTTGCCAGGCCTTTGAAGGGAGCATGATGAAAAAGAGAGCTTCGGTTTTTACTGCAGCATCCATAGTGGCAGGAAACGGGATAGGAAGCGGAGTTATGGCAATTCCATACTTCATTTCCAAGGTTGGTGTAGCCGGAGGGCTTTTAGCCTTTGCAGCGGCCTATATCACCAGCGTTTTGCTGCATCTTATGATAGCACAGATCCTCTTAAACACAGGGGAGACTGCAGATATCCTAAGTGCCTTTGACCGTTATCTGTTCAAGGGCAAGCTTAAGCTCGTTCTTAAGATAGCCTTCTTTATAATAATGGTCGTAGTCCTTGAGACCAATCTGGCTGCCTACATATTGGGAGCTTCTTCAATAATGAATGATTTTCTGCCGGCAGCAGGAGAGAAGCTTTTGGGCGTTATCTTTTTTGCCCTGGCTGCCATCGTGGTGCTCTTAGGGCTGAGGGCCATCAGCATAAGTGAAAATATTACTGTGAGTCTCATGGGAGTCATACTGCTGGCAGCGGTCTATTTCTCCTGCAGAAACATAAATCCCGGCCTGGACCTTAAGTCTCTTGGAACAGACACCTCCCTGCCGGGTGCCTTTGCCGCCACTTTCAGCATGATAATGTATTCTTTTTCCGCCATATTTGCGGTGCCGCAGGTCATTGAGTGCCTTGGAGGCGAGAGGGAGAAGGTCAGAAAGTCCATATTCCTGGGATTCCTGCTAAATCTGGCCATGTCTTTGGTTGTGGCCTTTTGCGCCATCATCACATCCCTGGAGGTTACCAAGGTGGCCATCGTGGGCTGGGCTGATGCAGTGGGAGGCTCTATCAGGGTTATAGGTTCACTCTTTGTGATCATGGCCATGTTCACATCCTATTGGTCCATTGGCTTTGCCACCACCAAGATCATCCAGGGCCAGAGCGGAATAAACTTCGCCCTGAGTTTTATTATCGGTACGGTTCCGGCTCTTTTGCTGACCTTCCTGCCCACCGGGGGCTTTATGGAATATATGAAAATAGCCGGAGGAGCGGTGGCTGTAATAATATCGCTGATGGTAATACCTACTTATCTGATCTCGGCAAAAGAAAAATCGACAACGCTGATGAATCCTTGGGAAGCCTCTAAGGCTTCGGTCACTGTGGTTTTTATAATGTACATTGTCATGGCCGTGGGGTCATTGATAACAGTCTGAGGTAGCCTATGAAAGTTGCTTTGCTCTCACCTGCAGGTGCGATGCACAGATACAACGGAATGTTCCACAAAAATCTCCACTACGCGCCAATTACCCTGGCGCTTCTGGCTGCGCTTATTCCCGATGAGGAAGTGGTGATCTACGATGAGACGGCGGAGCCCATTCCCCTGGATCTTCAGGCGGATGTGGTGGCCATCACCAGTATTACCGGCACGGCTCCAAGGTGTTACAAATACGCAGATTACTTCAGAAGCCGCGGAATAACTGTCCTCATGGGAGGTGTTCATCCGACTCTGCTACCTGAGGAAGCCAAGCAGCATGCAGACGCAGTCATGATCGGCCTGGGAGACAGGACCTTCAAGGAGGCCATCAAAGACGTGAAGGCCGGAACCCTAAAAGATTTCTATCGCGATGAGAGCGGATGCTGCCCATCCATTGCGGGCCGTCCCATTCCCAGAAAAGATCTCCTTAAGAAAGACAGATACATAACCCTTAACACCGTGGAGTGTGTTCGCGGCTGTAACCACTCCTGTTCCTTCTGCGCCTATCCGGCGGCCTTTGGCAGGAGAGTTCTCACAAGACCCGTGCAGGATGTCATTGATGAGATCAAGACCTTTAAGGGGAAGTTTGTCATTTTCCCGGATGTGAATCTCATAGCAGATGTGAATTATGCAAAAGAGCTCTTTACTGCCATGATACCTCTCAAGAAATGGTGGTTTGGCCTTACGACAACTGCCATCGGAAGAAACGATGAGCTTCTTGAGATATTCCAAAAAAGCGGCTGCAAGGGTATTCTTCTGGGCTTTGAGTCTGTTAACCAGGAGACCCAGAGCGAGATTAACAAGAATGTAAATAAGGTAGATGATTATAAATGGCTCATGGACAAGCTTCACGACCACAACATACTTGTGATGGGCTGCTTTGCCTTTGGAAGCGATGAGGATGGCAAGGATGTCTTTGACAGGACGTCACAGTTGTGTCTTGATTCCAAGATCGACCTTCCAAGATTCTCAATAATAACCCCCTTCCCGGGAACCGCTTTTTATAATGAGCTTGAGTCCACCGGAAGGATCACCGAGAGAAACTGGGCGCTCTACGACGTGGAGCACGTGGTCTACAGGCCGGCCCAGATGACCAAGGAAGAGCTTATTGAGGGGATAGAAAGGGCCTGGAGGACCTGCTATTCCTGGAAAGCCATATTCAAAAGATTTGATTTCAAGAGAATCGGTAAATGGTTTTTTATTTACATTATTGCCAACATAGGGTATCGTAAGTACGCCAAGAAATTTGGCGATTATGACGAGGCGGTCATGACGGATAACTCCGACATACCGGACGTCAGCTGAAATAAATGGTTTTAAAGGATATTTTGAATTAATGAAGGTTTTATTGGTTTTACCCTGGCACAGGACGGACATGAGTTACAGGAGCAAGTTCTCCAACCTCTTTACCTATCCGCCCCTGACCCTGGGAACCATTGCAGCGATCATTGAGAGGGAGCGCCCCGACTGGCAGATCGAAGCAGTGGATGAGATTTCAGGAAAAATAAAGTTTGACGCAGGCTATGACCTGGTAATGGTGACTTCAACCACCTCAACGGCCTACAGAGCCTTTGAGATAGGAGATAAATTCAAAGAGAAGGGCGCCTACGTGTGCCTTGGAGGTTATCACACCTCCTACAATCCCGATGAGACCCTTGAGCACGCAGACACAGTATTTACTGGCCCCGGCGAGTATACCATACCGCAGTTTATAAGGGACCTTGAAGCGGGCAGCCCGCAAAAGAAATACGTAGGGCACTGCGTTGCAGGCAAGGATATTATCCCTGCGGACAGATCCAAGATTTCGCACAGGAACTATCTGAAGTATCCGGCGGTGATCGCAAACCCCGGCTGTCCCAACAGGTGCAGCTACTGCTCCATAAGCGATATGTGGAGAGACACCACTGCGCGCCCCATTGAGGATGTCATTGCAGAGATCAGATCTCTTAAGAGCAAGATACTTGTTTTCTTTGATCCCAATTTCTTTGGAAACCGCGAGTATTCTATCAAACTCATGAAGGCCCTTAAGCCTCTCAAGAAGAGATGGGTTGCCAGCGCCACCATAGATGTGGGCTTTGACGAAGAGATCATGACCATTGCTGCAGACAGCGGCTGTAACGGGCTTCTGGTGGGACTTGAGTCCCTTAATCAGAAGGCACTTTGCAACATGAGAAAGGGCTTTAACAAGGCGGAGCGCTACAAGGAAGCCATAGATAATCTGAAGGCCCACGGCATCATGGTAAACGGCTGCTTTGTTCTGGGCATGGACTACGACACAGAGGAGGAGCTGTTGGACCTCCCAAGGCAGGTGGATTATCTGGGACTTAACCTGGCAAGATTCTCGATCCTGACTCCTGTTCCCGGAACCGGGCTTTTTGATGAGCTGGATAAGGCAGGCCGTATCATCAGCAGGAATCTTGAGGACTATTCTCAGCACAAGGCTGTATTTAAGCCTGACAAAATGAGTCCCGAGAGGCTTGAGCAGATCTACAGATACGTATGGAAGGAAACCTATTCCTTTAAATATATTTTCAGAAGAGTAAAGCGCATCACAGCCAAGGGCCTCGTGCCCAGAGTGGTGGGATTTGGCGCCAATCTGGGATTTAGATATCTTGGAATGGAATAAAAGAAAACAGCGTAGATGAAGATTGCCTTTATTAAAGTAAATATGATGTACAGTAAGGGGAAGGATGCTCTAAAGCCCCTTATTTTTGCTGTCATTGAAAAGCTGACTCCCAAGGAGCATCAGCTTCTTTTCTACGATGAGAGGATCGAGGACATTCCGGCGGAGCTTGATGCGGATGTGTACGCCTTTTCCGTTGAGACCTTTGCGGCAAGGCATGCCTATGAGCTTGCAGAACGCTACAAAAAGCCCGGCAACCTGATTGTCATGGGCGGCTTTCACCCGACTGCCATGGAGGAGGAAGCCCTTGAGCACGCCGACGTGGTACTAAAGGGGGATGCGGAAGATACCTGGCAAGAGCTGATTGCCGATATCGAGAAGTACGGAAATAACCTTCCCAAGCGGGTCTACTCCTCGGAGAATCAGTGCCGCATGGCCTATGTGGATCCCAACTCCAAATGCTACCTTGGCAAAAAATATCTGCCCCTTGCCATGGTACAGGCTTCCCGTGGCTGCAAGTTCAACTGCGACTTCTGCTCCATAAAGAGTCTCTATCCCGGAGCGGTGCGGCAGAAGAACATCGACAACGTGGTCCGTGAGATAAAAGAGAGCCGCGAGAAGCTTCTCTTTTTTATAGATGACAATCTCTTTCTTGAAGAGAACAGTGCAAGAGAGCTGTTTAAGGCCATAAAGCCCCTTAAGAAAAAGTGGGCCTGTCAGATAAGCCTTGAAATAGCCTTTAAGGATGAGCTTTTAGATCTTATGTATGACTCCGGATGCTTTATGGTGCTGATAGGCTTTGAATCCCTCAACGAAGGGAACCTGGAGATCATGCACAAGAACGCCAACCTGAAGATCATGGAGGGTGAGGGGATTCCTCATCTTGAGGCTGCCATCAGAAATATCTACAGGCATAACATCATGATCTACGGCATGTTTGTGCTGGGATATGACTATGATACGAGTAAGTCCATCAGGGATACTTACGAGTTCGCAGTGAGAAATCATCTTGCCATTGCCAATTTCAATCCCCTTATGATACTGCCCGGAACTCCGCTCTTTGACAGAATGAAGGCAGAGGGACGCCTGAGGTTTGACAAGTGGTGGCTGGATCCCGGCTACAGATACGGGGATGCCATGTACTACCCCAGATCCATGAGCCCCGATGAACTTAAGGACGGCTGCAGAAATGCACGTTATGATTTTAATACCTACGGGAATATCTTTAAGCGCATGATGGGAGAGAAGGTCAATCACAGATCACTTCTCAACATGATCGTCTTTCTTGCCATAAATCTGATTTCCCGAAGCGAGATACATAGAAAACAAGGTGAAAGTTTATGAGGATCACTCTGATAAAGCCAAATATCGGGAGGCGTGAGCACAGCCTTTATGTGGACGATGCCAGCATGGAGCCGCTTCAGCTGGGAATCCTGGCAGCCCTTACTCCCGATGACATAGAAGTAGTAATGTACGATGACAGACTTGAGCCCATCCCCTACGAGGAGGAGACAGACCTGGTGGCCATCACCGTGGAGACCTTCACAGCCCGCAGATCCTACGAGATCGCGGATGAGTACAGAAGGCGCGGCGTCAGGGTCATCATGGGAGGCATTCACGTCAAGCTCCTTCCCGAGGAGGTCAGGGAGCATGCAGACTCCATTATGATCGGCGATGCCGAGAGCGAATGGGGCCACATGATCGAGGATCTCAGAAAGGGACAGCTCAAGGAAGAGTACATCTGTAAGAGCGTGGACATTCCCCAGAAGGGCGTCATGACCAGAAGGGACATTTTTAAAGGCAAGAAATACATGCCCATAACCCTTCTTCAGTTCAGCAGAGGCTGCAACTTTAACTGTAAGTACTGCGCCAGCAGCGTATATTTCCAACAGCATCATTACACAAGAGATGTTGATGAGGTTGTGGCTGAGATCAAGGCCCAGAAGAGAAAGCTGCTGTTCTTTGTGGATGACAACATAGTTGCCAACAAGGAGAAAGCCAAGGAGCTGTTCAGAGCTCTTATCCCTTTAAAGATCTGGTGGGTAAGCCAGGGCAGCATAGATATGCTTGATGACGAGGAGCTGATGAAGCTCATGGTCAAGAGCGGATGCCTCGGACTTGTAATAGGCTTTGAGTCCATAAGGCCTGACAGCATAGAGAATATGCGAAAGGGCGTAAACCGCAAGTTTGTAAGCGACAATTACAAAGAGGCCATCGAGAAGCTCCGCCACTACGGACTTCAGACCTGGGCTGCCTTCACCATAGGACACGACACGGATACCCTTGAATCCATAAGGGCCACCTACGAATTTGCAAGACGCAACAAGTTCACCTTTGCAGCCTACAACATTCTGATGCCCTACCCGGGAACCCCGCTTTACGACGAGCTCAAGGCCCAGGGGCGCCTCTTGTATGACGGCAAGTGGTGGATCCATGAGAACTACAAATTTAATTACGCGGCATTTATCCCCAAGAACATGACTCCCGACGAACTGACGGAGGCAGGCTTTAACTGCCGCAGAGATTTTAACAGCATATCCTCGGTAATTTACAGACTTTTTGAACCCAGGACCAACCTGAGAAACCCCGTAAGATTCTTTACCTACATTATCTACAATCCCGTTTTCCGCAAAGAGGTGTTTGAGAAGCAGGGCATGACCTTTGGATGCCTTGAGAAGGATGAAGAGGAGAGAAGACTTGAAAGTAACCCTGATATTGCCGGCAATAGGCAAGAAGGCCAATGAGAAGTACTTAAAATCCTGGTTGATGGAGCCACTGACTATCGCGGTGCTGAGTTCTCTTTTGCCAAAAGAGTGTGAGAGGGAGTTCTACGACGACAGGATAGAGAGCATCAACTATGACACCGACACGGATCTTGTGATGATAACCGTGGAGACCTACACTGCCAAGAGGGCCTACTACATCTCCGAGCAGTTTAGAAAGCGCGGCAAAAAGGTGGTCATGGGAGGATACCACGTGACGCTCTGCCCCGACGAGGCCATTTTGCACTGCGACTCCATCATGATCAACAACTGCGGCGATAACATTAAGCTCCTTCTGGACGATGTCAGGAACGGAACCCTCAAGAAGGAGTACGTTGGAAAGCCCTGCATCGATTACAAGATGGCGGACAGATCGGTTTATGCCCGGCAGCAAAAGAAATATCTGCCGGTGTCACTGGTTGAGACAGGCCGCGGCTGCTACCACAACTGCGAGTTCTGCTCCATCGCCAAGTACTACGATTCAAGATACATCCACAGAGAGGTGTCGGATATCATCGCCGAGATGAAATCCTGCAAACACAAGCTGTATTTTCTCGTGGATGACAGCATTTTCTCAGACAAGGAATTTGCGAGACAGCTCTTTTGCGAGATCAAAAAATTACATGTCACCTGGACCACGCAGATCACTCTGGACATTGCCAAGGATGATGAGACTCTGCAGCTTATGAAGGACAGCGGCTGCGAGATGGTGCTCATCGGCTTTGAGTCCATCAACAGCGGCAACTTAAAGCAGATGAACAAGGAGTGGACCGCGAGGCTTGGAGAGAGAGATGAGCTCATCGAGAAGATCCACAAGGTGGGCATCAGTATCTATGCTTCTTTCGTGTTTGGCTTTGACGAGGACACGGAGGAGAGCTTCGTGCGGACTCTTGAGTTTTCAAGAAAGCATCAGTTTTTTGTTATAGCCTTTAATCACCTTCTGACCTTCCCCAACACACCTACCTACAAGGAGTTCCAGCAGCAGGGGCGCCTTATCTGTGACAAGTGGTGGCTTCAGGAGGGGTATACTTTCGGCACTATTTCTTTTGTCCCCAAGAATGTTACCGCAGAGGAACTGCGAGCCCTCTGCAGAAAATACAAGACCGAGTTCTTTAAGTTCGGCTCCATCATATCCCGCGGCATAACTTGTTTTAAGCGGACCAAGAAGCTCTACATCAATTTTGCCTACTGGTACATCAACATCCTGTTCCATTTTGAGGTGGATCAGAGGATCGGCATTCCCGTAGGCGAGAATCTGGAGGAAAAGAAAAAGTGAGAACGCTTTTTGACCTGGCCTCCCGAGAGGACGGACCGGGCATCCTGAAGGTAATGGAGAGCGATGTGGCCAAGGGCGAGATCAGGCTCCTGTATACAAGACGGCCAAACCCCTACGATTCCTTTAAGGAGGAGAGTAAGGGGGCTGTGATCGGCGTGTTCAAAAAAGATGGCGAGATTGTGGGGACCGTTGTGGGAGTCCCCAGGGACATGTACCTGGAGGGCAAGAGCTACCGGGCCTGTTACGTCACCAACATGAAGAGGCTTGAGAGCCATAATGGGAACCTGAACTGGATCCTGGCCTTTAACGAGATGTATGATCCCCTGGCTTCCGATATGTATTTCTGCTCGGTGGTAAAAGAAAATACGGGGGTCCTTAAGATGCTGAGGAAGGTCAGGAAGAACCTGCCCTACACTTTGGATATTGACGGCTACAGGACCTACATCATAAGTCCGACTGCTCCCATTAAGAATCCTTGCCCGGAGCTGAGCTTCAGGAGGGCCGGTGAGGAGGACTCCGGCAAGCTTTTGGAATTCATCGGCAGCCTTGGCAGGAAGAAGAGTCTTTTCCCTTTGTTTGAGTCCTTCAATGATGAGAATGTTCCGAAGGTTACGGATTTCTACATGCTCATGGAGGGGGATGAGATAAGGGCAGCAGGTGCCTTGTGGGATAAATCCTCGTCCAAGCAGTATGTGGTGAAGGATTATTCGGGGAAGGTTGCGGCCCTCAGGGCATTTAATCCGCTGATATCTCTTTTGGGCTACATCAGGATTCCGCCGGAGGAGACGGAGGTCAGGTTTACCTTTTTGTCTTTCTTTTTGGCGGAAGGGGATGAGGCCGATTATTACAGGAGCTTTCTGCACCATATTCGCGGGGAGGTCAGAAAGTCCTACGATATGTTTGTGCTGGGGACCAATGAGCACAATCCCAAGAGGCCGGTGCTGGACAGCGTAAGGGCGCTTAAATTTGACACGCAGCTGTGCGAGATAGTCATGAGCAATTTCCGTGGGGCAGAGAGGATCTCTTTTGACCACAAGAATATAGAAGTAGAATGTGCATTACTATAGGGGGGAAAGAAAATGAGAGATGTTGAGTATTTAAGGCTTCTTAGCAAGGAGTTTCCTAACTCCAGGAAGGCTGCGGCGGAGATCATCAATCTTCGGGCAATATGTGCACTTCCAAAGGGAACGGAGTATTTCTTTTCCGATATTCATGGAGAGTATGAGGCCTTTTCGCACCTGTTAAGGAGTTCCTCGGGTATCATCAGAGCCAAGATCGAGGAGACCTTCGGCAATCAGATGACCGAGGCGGATCAGCTGCAGCTGGCCAATCTGATCTATTATCCCAGGGAGATCATCAGCGGTTACAGGCATGACGATAGGTTTTCCAACAAGGATTTCCATGAGTATCAGAAGATCACCATAAACAGGCTGATCTCCATCTGCAGGGTTGTGAGCTCCAAGTATACCAGGTCCAAGGTCCGCAAAAAGATGCCGGCAGATTACGCCTACGCCATTGACGAGCTTCTTCATCTGGACATGAACGATCCCAACAAAAAGCTTTATTATGCAGAGATTGTCAACGGCATCATCGAGATCGATTTTGCCGATGAGTTTATTATTGCACTCTGCGAGCTGATACAGAATCTGACCATAGATTCGCTGCACATCATCGGAGATATTTTTGACAGAGGTGCAAGACCGGATCTTGTCATGGAGGAGATCATGAACTTCCATGACGTGGACATTCAGTGGGGAAACCACGACATCGACTGGATGGGAGCTGCCTGCGGAAATACCGCCTGCATCGCAAACGTGCTGAGGATCGGCACAAGCTATAACACCTTTGATGCGCTGGAGGACGGCTACGGCATCAATCTAAGGCCCCTGTCCATGTTTGCGGCAGAGGTTTACAAGGATGACCCCTGCGACTGCTTTAAGACACATCTTCTTGATGAGAACAAGTATGACTCCGTAAATCCCAAGCTGGCTGCCAAGATGTGCAAAGCCATCAGCGTAATCCAGCTTAAGCTTGAGGGGCAGCTCATTAAGCGCCATCCGGAGTATGGGCTTGAGGATCGTCTTTTACTTGATAAGGTTGATTTTAAGAAGGGGCAGATCAAGATTGGCGGCAAGACCTACAAGCTAAATGACACTAACTTCCCCACCGTGGACCCCGCAGATCCCTACAGGCTTACCGAAGGCGAGGAGGAGCTCATGCGGACTCTGCGCTTTAGCTTTATGCATTCCCAGGTCCTCATTAAGCATGTACAGTTTCTCTACTCCCATGGCGCTATGTACAGGACCGTCAACGACAATCTCCTGTACCACGGCTGCATTCCCATGGATGAGAAGGGGAACTTTATCGCCATGACTACAGCAGACGGAAGCTACTCGGGAAAAGAGCTGATGGATTACCTGAACATCAAGATACATGATGCTTTCTTTTTGGATGCCAAGGAAGAGCCTGAAAAGAAGCAGGATGCGGTTGATCTGATGTGGTACCTGTGGTGCGGCCCCAGATCTCCGCTTTTTGGAAAGGACAAGATAACAACCTTTGAGAGGCTGTTTTTGAAAAATGAAAAGGAGCTGTGCGTTGAGAACTTTAATCCCTATTACAAGTTCTCAGCCATGGAGGCTTATGCAGACAAGATATTGAAGGAGTTTGGCCTCGACCCTGACTGGGCCCACATCATAAACGGCCACGTGCCGGTCAAGACCAAGAAGGGCGAGAGCCCGGTAAAGGCAGGCGGCAAGCTCTATATCATTGACGGTGGAATCTCCAAGGCCTACAGGGAACAGACGGGAATTGCAGGATACACTCTGATCTACAATTCGCATCACCTGGCCCTTGCAGCCCACAAGCCCTTTGTAAAGGGTGCAGAAAATACCCCGGCAATTCAACTTACCGAGAAAACCAAAAAGCGCATATTGGTGAGGGATACCGACATAGGAAAGAGTCTGCAGAGACAGATCGATGATCTAAAGGATCTTCTTGCTGCCTTCGAGAGCGGACTCATAAGGGAAAAGACCTGAGCGCAGGTCTTTATGATCATCCCAGTGCCACATCCAATGCCATCATAAGAGTAAAGCCAAAGGCGAACATGATAACACCTATGTTAGAGTGCTCGCCTTCTGACATTTCAGGGATAAGCTCCTCAACTACTACGTACATCATGGCGCCTGCCGCAAAGGCAAGAAGATAGGGCATTGCCGGTGTGATAAAGCTAGTGAACAATATGGTCAAAAAAGCGCCTATAGGCTCAACTGCACCGGATAAAAGTCCGTCCAGGAAGGCCTTGAATTTGCTTTTTCCATTGGCGTGAAGAGGCATGGAAATAATAGCTCCCTCGGGGAAGTTCTGGATGGCAATACCGATAGCCAGTGCCAGTGCGCCGCCTGTTGTGATCTTGGCTGAGCCTGAGATAAGACCTGCATAGACTACGCCTACGGCCATTCCTTCGGGAATGTTGTGGAGCGTAACCGCAAGGAGCATCATAGTAGTTTTAGCAAGGCTGCTCTTGGGACCCTCTGCCTTCTCTGCATTCATGTGGAGATGGGGGATTACCATATCAAGGAGCAACAGGAACAGGATACCTGCCCAGAAGCCTATGGCCGCCGGCGCAAAGGCAAGCCTGCCAAGATCATCGGACTGATTCATGGCAGGAATCAGAAGACTCCAGATTGAAGCTGCCACCATGACACCGCTGGCAAAACCTGTAAGTGCTCTCCGGACCATTTCATTCAGCTGCCTACGCATAAATAATACACATGCAGCGCCTGCACCGGTTCCTATAAACGGAATCAAAATCCCAGTTAATACGGTACTAACCATAAAATCAGACCCCTTTCACTAAAACATCTATATATATTCATTTAACAGTATACTTAATGAAAATGCAAATACTTATGACCTCCGGCGGGCGGCTTGATCAACCTGTCTGCGATTAGGTCACTGATCTTCCGGCCCGAGGCGGCCCGAGCATTGAGCTTATAGTCCGAGTTGGCCATGGGATTGTTTTTATAGCTCAAGCGGCCCGGTTAGAAGAATCTTAGCATAGCGTCGGCTTGCATCAAGGACTCCGCGAGCGCACCTGCGGTGCGTCCTTGACGCAGCGCCCGGCGCTATGCTTTTTGGTCACTAAGCCGGGCCGGCGCGGAGGGGGTGCGTTGGCCGGCCAATGGTGGCGGCTTCGCGTGCGTCGGTTGCTCCGCGTTGGCTTTTCTGTGGCTGGCCCATGGCTACGGCTCCGCAGGAGTGCGTCGGTTGGCTAGGGGCCGACGGCCCCGCGCGGTTAGGATGTGTAGGTTAACCGGGGCCAGGATTGGCTTATTTGCCTGGTTTACGGATAAGATGACCTTTAGCAGATTTGCCTATCCGTAGGTTTTAGGGTTTTTTTGGTTGGGGAGACCGGGGGTACGGATAATTAATTCTTATATCAATCTTCTTATCCGTGAATTCCTTGCTGCGAAGGTCGTGAAGAGCCAAAAGTACAGATAGAATCATGGTTTGACTCTTAGCTTATCCGTACTCCACGGTTCATCCATGTCGTATGCACCGCCCAGATTCGCTTTTCCATTCTGGGCGGTGCGGTTTTTTCGAAAAGTCACCGCCCATATCTACGTTTCCATTCTGGGCGGTGCATTTTACGAGGATGAACACCGCCCAGATCTGACTTTTCTATATGAGCGGTGCATTTTACCATTCTACTCACCGCCCAGATCAAATGTCTGTCATATGGGCGGTGCGCCATCCCAATTTTTCCACCGCCCATATTCGCATCTCAGATCTGAGCGGTGCATTTTGCATTTTTACCCACCGCCCATATTCGCATCTCAGATCTGAGCGGTGCATTTTGCATTTTTACCCACCGCCCAGATTCGTATTCTCATTCTGGGCGGTGCTTACAGCATTTTTCACAAGCAGTCCCGCCCCAAGCACATGCCGCAACCGGCACGCCCTAACCGCGCGGAACTGCGGAGCCACCAACCACACAGCGCAGCAGTCTCCCGCAAAGTCGCCACAGGTGGCTAGCCACCGCCACGTGGCGCGAAGCAGCGAAAGCTCCGCGGAGCCGAGGGTCTGGGCCAGCCACAGAAAAGCTACCGCAAAGCAGCCGACGCACGCGGAGCCGAGGGTCTGGGCCAGCCACAGAAAAGCCACCACAAAGCAGCCAACGCACGCGGAGCCGAGGGTCTGGGCCAGCCGCAGAAAAGCTACCGCAAAGCAGCCGACGTCCGCTGAGCCTTAGCCCACGGCGCTACAACGCCCCTCCGCGCCGGCCCGGCTTAGTGACCAAAAAGCATAGCGCCGGGCGTTGTGTCAAGGACGCACCGCAGGTGCGCTCGCTTTAGTCCTTGACGCACGCGTGGGCTATGCTACAATTCATCCGGCCCGGGCAGGCAGAGGTATAAATCGTGATTTTGCCTTGAACGGCCAACAGTGGAATGCTCTTACGACTGTATATCATTTACAACATTAACCGGGACATGTGGTATAATACTTTCCGTAGTTAAAAATTACGAAAATTCAAATATGGAGGAAAAAGATATGTGGGGAATAATCGGAGGACTTATTCTTGGTGCTATCGCAGGATGCATCGGTAGCTTTTTGATGAATGAGAAGTCAGGACTTCTTAAGAATATTCTTCTTGGTATTGCAGGAGGATTTGTAGGTGGATTCCTTTTCAAGCTTATTGGATTCCACGCAACCAACCTCATTGCCAGCCTTATTGTTTCAGTTGTAGGTGCCTGCATCTGCATCTGGGGCGGAAGAAAGCTCTTTAAGTAATAATTCTAAAAAACTCGCCGGAGGATCGTTACGATTCTCCGGCGTTTTTCATTTCTTCTTAATGATCTTATACGTACATTCCAAAAGACTTATGTTGAGTACTGCAAAAAACAACAGGTACAGAGGCATGATCCCGATTCCGACGTTCTGCTGAAGGATGCCAAAGACCATTGGCATGAAGGTGCTGCCCACATAGGCTGAAGCCATCTGAAGTCCTATCACAGCTGCGCTATGTCTTTTGCCAAAATTAAGGGGCGCCATGTGCTGGATAGCCGGGTACACAGGCCCCATGCCTGTTCCTATTATCACAAAGCCCACAGCTGCAACAATATAGTGGGTCATCGGAATGAACACAAGGGCGATGCCAATAAACTCCACCGCTATGCCTATTCTGATCAGCAGTCGATCCCCCAGCTTGTTTGAGATAAAACCGGAGATAAGTCTTCCCAGCATAAGGCCACCAAATATCAGAGACCCAAAAGAAGCAATGAGCTGATTGCTGAGCCCCTCTCTTGTTCCGGCAAAGTAGCTGGATGTCCACAGAAAGCAGGTGGCTTCGCCGGCGCAGTAAGCGTAGAAGGCCACAAGGGTAGGTATTACTCCGGGAACCTTTAAGGCCTCACGGATGCCTGAGGATTCCACGGGTTCGTCGGCATTTCCCGACTCGGATTTTGCCCAGAGCGGCAGTGACAAAATGCAGATCACCAGGATGCCCATCTGGATAAAGGCTGTCCACCTGTACCCTTCATTCCATCTTGCTATTCGAAGCGCCTGTCCCATGATCACCGGGCTTATGACAGCTCCAACTCCATAGAAGCAGTGGAGGAAATTCATGACGGAACCCGAGAAGTTGTTGGCAACGTAGTGGTTGACAGAGGCGTCAATGGCTCCGGCTCCAAGACCAAAGGGAACCGCCCACACAAACAGCAACGGATAGCTTCCGGCAAAAGAAAAACCGAAGAGCCCAAGTACTGTCATAAAGATTGATACTATCACGATGTTCTTGGTGTAAAATTTGCCTATGAGCCTGGGGCTAAAGAGGGCAGATATTATTGTCATAAATGAAATCGTCATGGATACGTAGCCGGCATAGGATGAGGGAACACCAAAGGCAACCTGCATCACAGGCCATCCTGAACCCAGCAGGGAGTCCGGAAGTCCGAGACTTATAAAAATAAGATATATTACAGCCAATAAAAGACTCATGGAAAACAAGCTCCTCAAATTAGTATTGAATATCAATTGCCATGATAACACACATTTTAAAGAAGTAATAAATATAACTGGACAAGAAAGCAGGTCTGCGATAATATATATTGTGTAAAATCTAATTGCCAACAAGTTTAATGACAGGAGGGAGTTTATGTACAAGATCGTAGCAAGACTTACCGTAAAGAAAGACAAGATAGAGGAGTTCAAGAAAACAGCTGAGGAACTCGTTAAGAAATCAAGCGCTGAGGCGGGAAATGTATTCTATTCCCTTAACCAGGACCCTCAGGATGAGCAGAAGTTTGCATTCATCGAGTGCTGGAAGGATGATGAGGCTCTTAAGCTTCACAGCACCTCCGAGCACTTCACAGGAATCTTCCCGGTACTGTCAGAGATGGCAGAGAGCCAGGGCCCCAATGATTTCTATAAAGAGATAGAGTTTTAACAGACAGGAGAAAAGAAAATGAGCACATTAGTAACATTTTTTAGTGCGGAAGGCACTACCAAGGCAGTTGCAACAGAGTTTGCAAACAAGATCGGCGCCGAGCTTTTTGAGATTGTTCCCGAAGAGCCCTACACCAAGGCTGATATTAACTATATGAATCCGCTTTCCAGATGTAACAGAGAGCAGATGGGCAAAAAAGATGTTGCAACCGTGGGAACTGTCGAGAATTTTGATAAGTACGACACAGTATACGTCGGATTCCCTATCTGGTACGCTGCTGCACCCAGAGTAGTTTATTCCTTTTGCAAGAAGTATAACTGGACAGGCAAGAAGGTATACGCCTTTGCCACATCCGGCGGAAGCGGTATCGGCAAGACAGCTGAGAAACTTTCTGAATATGTTGATGGCGCTGCATCGGTAGAAGCCAAGCTTGTACATGCAGCGAGTGAGATAGAGAACTGGTAAAGTCTTGAACGTTTTAGGCGATAAACTCCCGGGAAACCGGGAGTTTTTTATGATATAGGAAATTTCTCCGAAATTTCTATATCATAAAAAGCGCTCCGCTATGGATGCGCACTCGCGCGATAGGAATATGTTGCCTTCAGCAACCGCGCTCGGCGCGAGAATGTCGCAAGCGACATTCTTTCTTATTTGGAAAAGAGCTTTATTTTCCCGGTTTTTTTCATGAAGGCAGGAATTGTCAGTATTTCGAAGCAGACTTGCATCAATTTAGTTAACGTGGCATCATAACATGGTAGTTTTTTAGGAGGAAAGAAATGAAAAGACGAAACCTATTTGTTGGGGTAGCGATCCTGACAATGATGACACTTGCCGGATGTGCAGGCCAACAGGACAATCCGAAGGATGAAGGACTTGAGATTGAGCAGCTTGATTCAGATAGTGAAAATGAGACTTCCGGAGACGAAGAGGTGAAGGACACCGAAGATGCTCAGGATAATGAAGAGACACCGGATACGGAAGACACCGCAGATACAGCAGATACGACAGATACAACCGTGACTGATGCATCAGGCATTGTCAGCATTTGCGATGAAGACACCGAGCTTGATTACGACAAGGATTATGTTGAAGAAATAGCACTGGCCGTTGCCAATGCTGAATTGGAGACAGACTCTTTTGAAGAGGAATTTGCGGCTATGGATGAGATCCAGGATGCCATTACAAGGCGCCGCAGCCAGGATCAGACACAGTACGAGATGAACGTGGCATCCATGTGGTACTATCAGGTTTGGGAGACAGAGTTAAACAGCCTTTATGAGAGAGCATTGGCCAACGTTGATGATTCTGAAAAGGCCAAGCTTGAAAGAGGCCAGGAAGCTTGGGAAGCCATGCTTGATGATGCGGCTCTTCAGACTCTGGGACCAAGCGATCAGGGCGGAAGCATCTATCCGCTCATGTTTAACAGCTTTAAAGAAGAGGCATGTAAGAACAGAAGCAACTATCTGGCATCTGTTATTTCCGATGCCTGCCAGGGATCATTTGTACTTCCCGATATAACCATGGGTGGCTGCTATATAGACGATCAGGGCACCGGAGAGCCCTACAGCATCATGTCAATCCATATGGGCTGGGAGTCCGGTTATGAGGCGAATATTTCGCTTTACAGACTGGGTGAGCTCACCGGAGAAGTCACCGAGGAATCAGACAACACCTGTCACTTTACATCGGATGACGGAAGCGTTGCAGGTACCATCACTTACGGCTGGGACGGAGCAACCTTTGAGATTACCGAAGTTAGCGGAGATACTACTGTATACTCTGTTGGCGATATATTTGAATTTGCAATAGTTTATTAAGAATCAGGAGAAAAAGAACCAAAATGAAGAAAAGAATTACCGCACTACTTCTCATGGCACTTCTTACTGCAACCACAATTGCAGGCTGTGGGAAAACCAACGATGATGCCTCAGACAAATCTGCAGTAGAGAAGGAAGATAAGTCTGACGACAACGAACAGTCCAAGGGAAAACTTAAGGCTGACAAGAAGTCCAAGCTCTGGTATAACGCAAGGCTTGATGAAGTGTTCCTTTGCAATGAGATGGAGGACCATGTTTATCTTGTTACCAATTTTGAGATCGTAAGCAACATGGACGGCGAGTTTGGAGAGGAGATGTTTAAAGAGCCGATAGTTACCATTGACGGCACAGAATTCTCACCTGTTTATCTCGATGGATATACCAATGAGTATTATCTTCCCCCGGTAGACCATATTCCTCCCTACGGAACAGCTTTCAAGCAGTATGCTTTTGATATTACAGATGTAGATAAAGAAGGAAAATCTGTCAGCATTGTTATGAATGCGCCCAGCAGGAAGGATTACAAGGAAGTAGAGACAGTTGTGGACGAAACACTTGTCCTTTCCGAGATCGACGACAGAACCACCTATGTTCCCGTTGAGAGACATCTCCCCGATCTTGCCATCGAAAAGGCTACCGTTTTAGATGACGGCGAGGGCGGCAATGTACTTGTTGTTGATTATGTTTTCACCAATCATGAAGAAGAAATGGCATCAAGTCATCTCAGCTTTGATGTGAATGTAACTCAGAACGGTAAGGAGCTTGAGAGAGGACATGTTCCTTACAAGCATGAATTTGAAGCCACTAATCCCGAGACAGATTATATGTCTGAGGCCGGTCAGGAGGAGCAGGTACAGTACAGACTGGTTTATATTCTTGAGGATGTAGAGAATGATGTTCAGGTTGAAGTGAACAGAAGATATGAAGAGGACGGAGAATATCCTGACTTCACCATTAATCTTGACGGAAGTGCCACTGCTTCCGACGAAGTGGTTGTGGCTGAGATCTATGATGTTCCCGACACATTCGAATACAAGGAAGTTATGTCTCTTGAGGCAGCATACTCAATCGGACATGACGCGACATTCTTCCATCTTGCAGAGATAACAAACCTCACCGATAAGGAAGTGGGATCTGTATATTACACAGAATGCTATCAGGGCGATGAGAAGCTTGACGGAATATATCTCAGCAGAGTAATGCAGCAGCAGTGGGCTCCCGGTGAGACCTATGGTATGATATGGGGATTTATTCTTGAAAATGAGACCGATGACATCAGATTAGTTGTAAAAGATGCCAGAAGCTACGACCAGAGGGTACTTTTTGAAAAGACCTACACCATTAAGGAGATCCAGGATGCGTCCAAGAATCTTCCGGATGGCTACAGGACTGAAAAGGACCTCAACCAGCTCTTTGATGAGGGAGTTATAACCGAACTTGATTAAAGGAAAGTGAGGAAACTATGCTGATACAGGACATAATTGAAGTTGCCGAAAAGGCAGGCGATATCATGACTTCGGCAGTGCGCCCCAAAATAATGGAAAAGTCAGGCCATGCGAACTTCTGCACCGAGACCGATGAGAAGATTCAGGCTTTTCTGATCGACAAGTTAAAAGAGATCCTTCCTGAGGCTTCCTTTCTGGGAGAGGAAGACGGTCAGGATACCTTTACTCAGAAGATGACCAGGGGCTACTGCTTTGTCCTGGATCCCATAGACGGCACTTCGAATTTCATTTACAGCTACCGCCCGTCGGTGGTGTCCATCGGACTTTTAAAGGACGGTGAGCCCTATATCGGCGTAGTCCACAATCCTTTTGATAACATGACATTTTCAGCTCAGGCAGGGCAGGGGGCCAAACTCAACGGCGAACCCATTATGTCCGCCGATACGCCCCTGTCTGATGCTCTTGCCTGCTTTGGCACCGCACCCTATTACACAGAGTTAAGGGATCAGTCCTTTGAAATTGCCAGGGAATTGTTGCCTCTCTGCGTTGATTTAAGGCGTTCAGGTACAGCTGCCTGGGATATGTGCTGCGTAGCCATGGGTGTCTGCAATTTGTATTTTGAATTAAAAATACAGCTGTGGGACTATGCCGCAGCTGCATTGATAGCCCGGGAAGCCGGGTGCTATGTCACCGATACTCACGGTGAGCCCCTGTCCTATACAGGAGCAAGTTCCGCCCTTTGCAGGGCAAGGGGAGTCAAGGAGATTCCGAGCTGCTTTAAGTGATAAGCTTACAGTTCTCCGACTTCTCCCGCTAAATTGATCGAATAATAATCTCTGATCTCGGAAGGATTATCTGTCATTCCGAGGATCCACATGAGTTTGGTAAGGGCAGCCTCGCTGGTCATATCCCGTGCTTCAAGTACGCCTATTTCCAGCGCGCGTCGTCCTGTCTCATATACGTCCATCTTGGACCCTTCATAGGGGCACTGGGTTCCGACAACCACAGTCATCCCTTCTTTTATAACCTTTTCCAGAGTACTAATGAAATCGTGTTTTACAAAGGGCATGCCTCCGATTCCGAAGGCTTCGATGTAAACACCTTTATAGCCCTGTTCTGCAATGGATTCGATAAAGCTCCTGTGCATGCCGGGGAACATCTTTATCATGCAAACCTTGGAGGAATAGGAATCTGCCAGGTGGAAGACACCGTTTCTCACGGGGATTACCTTCTCATCTATCTTCATGCCAAGGGAGCTTATGGTAGCTACATTTGGATAGTTGATGCTCTCAAAGGCATCAAAGCTAAGGGAGCGCACCTTGGAGGCGCGGCAGCCCAGCATGACCTTTCTGTTAAAAGCTACAAATACTCCGGGAATCCCGCTGGCAGCCATGTGGATAGCACAGCGGCAGTTCTCCATGGCATCAGCCACAGGGTTCTTGATGGAGAGCTGTGAGCCTGTGATGACCACGGGGATATTGATGTTCTGAAGCATGAAAGAGAGCATCGAGGAGGTGTAGGCCATGGTGTCCGTTCCGTGGATCACCACAACGCCGTCGTAGCTGTTTCTGACCTCGGCAATGCGTCCTGCAAGGCTCTTCCAGTCCTCAGGGAAGATGTTGGCACTGTCCAGGGAACAGAAATCCTCGATTTCCAGATTGGTATCTCCCGAGACTATATGGAGCTCCTTTTGCATATCAAAGGTGGTAAGCCCCGGGGCAAGACCACTTTCCTTCATGACGGAGGATAAGGTTCCGCCTGTATTTATGATAAGTATCTTTCTACTCATAAAAGTTCCTCGTATTCATTATTTCTTTTGCCGTATAACTATACTACCACCTGCGAGGCGTGGGGGGAACTGTTATAATGTAGGGAAGGAGGATAAGAGTATGGGTGGAATAGTTGATGAGATCAGAAAATCTTTTAAGGAGAACGATGACAGGAGAGACGCGGGGCTACTTACGCCTGAGGATGTGGAGCGCTTCGATGATATTAAGTACGGAGATGATCCCAAGTGGCAGGTTCTGGATGTTTACAGACCCAAAAATCAGCAGGGCAAGCTTCCTGTGATCATAAGTGTCCACGGCGGAGGCTGGGTTTACGGAACCAAAGAGACCTACCAGTTCTACTGCATGAGTCTGGCACAGAGGGGATTTGCAGTGGTGAATTATTCCTATAGGCTGGCCCCTGAAAATAAGTTTCCGGCGCAGCTTGAGGACGCCAATCTTGTGGCAGAGTTCGTGATCCGAAACAGCGATAAATACGGCTTTGATACGGACCATATCTTCGGAGTTGGTGATTCCGTAGGTGGTAACCTGTTGGGGCTTTATTCAGCTTTTTTGACTAATGGGGAATATGCAGGGAAGTTTGAGTTTAAGAAGCCTTCCGGCTTTGAATTTAAGGCAGTTGCGTTAAACTGCGGAGTTTATCATATTGAAAAAGAAAATGATCAGAAGCTGATGGAAGAGTTGCATGAAGGCAAGGGGACCAAAGAAGAGGTTGCTCTGGTGGAGGTCCTTGACCATATCACCTGTGATTTTCCTCCGGCATTCGTGATGACTGCCGAAGGAGATTTCCTCAAGGATAACGGACCAATGATGGTGGATAAGCTCCTTGAGAAGGAGGTGCCTCATGTCTTCAGATACTTTAAGGTGAGGGGACAGCAGCCTTTGGGGCATGTGTTTCACTGTAATATGAAGCTTGATGAGGCACACAGGTGTAACGACGCAGAGTGCGCGTTCTTTAAAGAGTTCATTTAAATGGGTGAAGCAAGGAGCATCATCCCATTTCGATGATTGCCTTTAAGTTGTCCCATAACGGACCTAAGCCGCTGACTACGCTGGCTATTGCAAAGAGGACCAGAGCGAAGGCCAAAATTGAAATGATCACCAGAATTATGTAGATGATCATAAGTATCAGCTGGGCAACGCGGTTACCTTTCTGGCTCATGCAAAAGCCTACGATACTCAGGATAAAACCGCCGTAAAAGCCGATGAGGAAGTAGGCTCCCAATATATTGTTGAGGCCGCTTGGAAAGTCAGCGACGATCACAAGGAATATGGACAGGATCGCTGTGAGAAAAGCAATCAATGAAATTATTGATAAAGCTGAGCCGACTTTGTTTGCTGTGGTTTTGTACATTTTGTTATCCTCCCAATTGTCATACAATGCTTATAATTGTACAACAAATTGGCGGGGAAGTGAACGCTTTTGAAATTTATGAAAAGAGGTTTTGTCGGAATGAAAGAATTCTTTACTCCCCAGATCAGAGTGGTCTGGGGAATCCTTATGGTGCTGTGCCTGGGGTACTCACTGATGGTCTTTATGGTGGGGAGCGGCACCATGTCTTTTACCATATGGCTTGCGGGAGCAGTGTTTTTCGGACTGTGCTTTTTCCTGGCGGGAAAGGGCCGGTGGGGACGAGTTCCCAAGGCCTGCAGGATTACGGCTTACGCCCTGTGTGCTGCGGTGGGCGCTGTATTCCTGATATGCCAGGTGGCTATCCTGTCGCACTTTTTTGATAAAGGAGAGCCCGAGCTTGATTATGTGATCGTTCTGGGAGCTCAGATGAGAAGCAGCGGTCCCAGCGTCATTTACAGGTACAGGCTTGAGAAGGCAGCGCAGTATCTTCAGGAGAACCCGGATACCATCTGTATTACAACAGGCGGTAAGGGGAGCAACGAGAGTATCAGTGAAGGCGCAGGAGGAAAAGAATATCTGGTGAGCCTTGGTATTCCGGAGAGCCGCATCATTGCGGAGGAGGAATCGCTTGATACCGCAGAGAACATAAAAAACGCCCTGGAGCTCATAGGAGCTCAGGGCGCTGAGGAAGAAACGATGTCCATTGGAATAGTCACCAACGGATTTCATGTTTTCAGAGGGGTATTTCTGGCACGGAGGTTTACAAAGGCCGAAGTAAGCGGAATTGCGGCCTATATGCAGGCCAGGTTCATACCTAACAATATGGTCAGGGAATGCTTTGGGATCCTGCGGGATTACTTTACAATCTGGCCGTAGAAGAGAATCTCCGCATCTTCATAGCTTCCCATAAGGATGTAATATTTGAAGGGCTGATTGGCGTTAAATTGCTTTATGTCGCGCTTCTCATTTTGTGCAGCCATGACCGCTTTCATTGATATCATGGTCACAGCTGCAGCCTCAAGACCTTCCTCATCGGTCTTTATCCTTGTTTTCTGGACGATATCATCGACTTTCATGGGGACATCCTTGCTCATGACGGAGAAGTCAGCCTTATCTGAAAAGGCCAGTGTTGCACCGCGTTCCCTCATAAATCCGATGAAATCATTGCCGCTGAATATGGACTCTGTCTCAAACTTTGGGATAGTTACGTCGACTTCTTTTGATTCAGATAAAGGCAGCTTATCCAGAAGTCCGGTGTCGTCTCCGATGACGAAAACCACGTAAGCTCCTCCGGTCAGGCCTTTTCTAATGAATTTGCAGTCCTGATCCTCGTAGTATGCGAAGGTATCTAATTGATGCATAAACTGTTTTTTGACCGTGCTGCCGTCGTAGGCGGTGAAGTTGCCTTCCTTTGTCCCATTCTTGGAAAATTCCTTACTCCATCCGGAACGAAGATACAGGGTGTTGATCAGAAGCATATTATCCCGGGACAGATCGCTACTGATGGAGGGGATCATACCGTCGGTATTCTCATTGATCCAGTTATTGACGTCTCCGGTAATGGTTTCCTTTGCGGCATTCTGCGCAACAGCGCCGTAGTTTTCCCGGACATAGTTGATATATTCATCGGAAAAAGTTCCTGGCATATCGGTATTTTTCCAAACAGAATTGTTGATAGTAAAGGCGCCTTCAAGAGTGCTGCGTTCGTCTGAATACAGCATTTCATAGGTTTCATCGTCCATCTGATTGAAATCGTCAATTTCTTTCTTGAATTTGCTTTCCTTTTCAAGCAGTGAAGCATACCATTCATTGAGCTCCTCCATGTTTTCAAAGCCCATGGCTGAGAGGAGTTCCTCTTTGGTCTCCCCTTCCGCACCGGCAGCAGCAAGCGCAAGAGCTGCCCTGCAGGAAGTAGGTGAGACCAGGAAGTTCTCATTTTCAAATCCATTATTATATAGATAATAGATCAATGATTCGGAGAAGTCGCCGGTGTAATCGGTTCTTGAAGCGGCTTTCTCGGCATGGGCGATGGCAACTCCCGGAAAAACCTTATCTATTGCACTGTAGTCTTCATCAAGCCCTGCCACAGGTGCTCCCGCAGCCCGGGCACATCCTGCCAGGCCACCGAGTAAAACTGCGATTCCGAGTATCATTGAACAAATCCTTTTTCTCATATCTGTCTCCTTTTGATACATCCCGCCCCGGGCCGGAATTTTCGAGAGGGGGCCCGAAGCGGTCTGTTATGTGATTTCAATATGTATACAGCTGCGGCAAAAGAAATGTTGCAAGAAATTTTTATCTTTTTGATATAATAGATTGAAATGTGTAATTCGCAGAAAGGGGATTATGAATGATAAACGTTATCTTTGATATGGACGGCGTCATCTTTGATTCCGAGAGAACACTGATGAACTGCTGGATAGAGAAGAGCGCAGAGTATGGGCTGGATCGCAAGGCGGTAATAGACACCTATGTTAAGTGCATCGGAACCAACGACCGCCAGACCATGGAAATATATGAGAATGCATTTTTAAATAAACTGGGAAGAGAGAAGCTTGATGCCCTCTGGGATGAGAGCATGGAGTTGTTCAAGAACAGGTACAGCGACGGCAAGCTCCCACTTAAGGACGGGGTAAAAGAGCTGCTGGAATTCCTTAAGAGCAAGGACGTGGCAGTGGGTATTGCCTCCTCCAGCAAAAGAGCTACCGTAGAGCGCCAGATAACTGAGGCAGGCCTTAGGGACTATTTCCGGTCCATCGTGGGCGGGGATGCGGTCCACATCAGTAAGCCCAATCCTGAGATATATCTTCTGGCATGTCAGGATCTGGATGTGGCTCCCCAGGAGACCATCGCCATCGAGGATTCTTTTAACGGAATAAGAGCCGCTTCCGCAGCTGGCATGAGGCCTATCATGGTTCCTGATATCGTGCCTCCGGACAGGGAGATGAAGGATCTGTCTGAGGCGATCTGTGCGGATCTCTTCGAGGTTCTGGATATCATGAAATCTCTTTTTCCGTAATACGTATAATATAAAAAAGAGCAGATACGCTTAGCGGTTCTGCTCTTCTTTTTCTTCTTCTAATTTCTTAACGAGTTTGTCAATTTCTGCCTGGGATAACATTACGTTTCCACCGTTGTCTGCCATGGTGTTCCTCCTCACAAAACATAACATAATTAAATACAAAGATAAAACAAAAACAAAGAGATATTATCAGAGGCAAAACCCGGTGTCAAGAAGAACTAAAATTCAGTGTTTGCGCGGATTTTGAAACTTTTTTACTACGCAAATTCCGTTAACAATGTTACAATTATTTAGAAGAAAATTAGGGGAGAAAATATAGCCGGATCATAAATAGATGGAATACTTTTGGTGTCAGCAAGATGATATACCTGAAAGCGTGGGCTATCCTTTATTTGGGAGAGTCCATCTTTTTAGTGTAGGAATAACCTTTGCGCTGGTGGCGCTTTTGGTGGCGTGGCTGGTTAAGAGTCCTGCAGACAGGCGCAGAAAGGTGATGAAATGCATCCCTCTTTTCATGGTGGCGCTGGAGGTGTGGAAGGATCTGTTCCTGGTGTCGGTGGGAAGGTTTGGCATCGGCTATCTTCCGCTTCATCTGTGCAGTATCGGCATTGCGGTATTTCTTTTGCATGAGTTTGTGAGATGGGAGCCTGCCAAGGCCGTGTTTGGAGAGGTGGCCTACGTGCTGATGGCGCCTGGAGCGCTGGCAGGGCTTGTGTTTGCGGACTGGACGGAGTTGTATCCCGCTCTTAATTTCATCAATCTCCACAGCTATTTGTGGCACGGGCTTCTCCTGGCGTATCCGCTGACTCTCAGGTTTAGCGGGGAAGTGGTTCCAAGATTTAAGAATATCCCCTGGGTGGTGGCTTTTATAGTGGCTGTTGCGGCGCCCATCTATGCCTTTGACAAGGCAATGGGCTGCAATTATCTGTTTGTGAATTGGCCTGTGACGGGAAGTCCCCTGGAATGGCTTGTAGCCAAAATGGGAAATCCCGGGTACCTTCTGGGCTACGGTGCTTTGGTTCTGGCGGTGATATTGCTGGTGTATCTGGCAGACTACGGGCTGAGACCGGGGACTGAGAGGCGAGGATGTGCTTCCCGCATTTGACGTCAGGCGCGAGGTATAGGTTATGAATACTGAAGATGAAAGATTACAAGTTAATGACGGCCTTGAAAAGTCCGCCACCTTGAGGATGGCTATAGTGGGGATCCTTGGCAATATTTTCCTTGCGGTGTTCAAGCTGATCGCAGGTATTATCGGCAATTCCTCGGCTATGCTCTCGGATGCCATTCACACGGTGTCTGACGTCTTTGCCACAATAGTTGCATTTATCGGTGTTTCTTTTTCCAAGAAAAAGGCCGACAGGGAGCATCCCTACGGACATGAGAGGATAGAGTGCGTGGCGTCCCTGATACTGTCCTTTATATTATTTGCAACGGGCCTAGGTATCGGCTGGAACTGTCTGGTGTCCATATTTACAGGGGCCTACAAGACAGACGGCGAGCCGGGTATGCTGCCGGTTATAGCTGCGGCGGTTTCCATAATAACCAAGGAAGCTATGTTCTGGTACACCATGTATTACGCCAAAAAGCTGAGGTCCAGCGTCTTTAAGGCTGACGCCTGGCATCACAGGTCGGATGCTCTGTCATCCATCGGAGCTTTGGTTGGTATCATCGGGGCAAGGAACGGTTTTCCTATTTTGGATAAGGTTGCCGGAATCATTATCTGTATCCTCATAATCGGAGTTGCTCTGGAGATTTTCAGGGACGCAGTGGACAAGGTGCTGGATACCGCCTGTGACGAGGAGTTTGAGCAGAGGCTCATGGACTGCATCGAGGATTTCTCCTACGAGCATCATCAGAAGATCGGGATTGATACCCTGCGCACAAGGCGCTTTGGGGAAAAGATATATGCGGAGCTTGAGATAAATATGGATGGAAACATGAGTCTTCATGATGCCCACGAGGTTGCGGAACAGCTCCATGATCAAATTGAAAAGTCCTTTTTGGATATCAAACACGTGATGATCCACGTAAACCCCAGTTGAAAAAGAAAAAATAGATCGCCGTAAACCCCGGTAAATAGAGGGCTTGCGGCGATTTATAATTTTTTTATGGAAAAGGTGTTGACTTATTGTTCTATTTGTTCTATAACATACTTGTAAACATTAGCAGCCAGACAATGAGAGTGCTAATAAATAATAAAACCACTACACAACACAAAATATATAGAAAAGGAGTGATTAGTATGTTGATGCCTATGTTATGGAGTAATAATGATATTTTTGATGAGATGGACAATTTCTTTAACGACAGCTTCTGGGGCAACACCTGCCGTTCACCCAGAGCAGCAAGACAGTTTGATTCTACATCAGGTCTCATGAGAACAGACGTCATCGAGAAGGATGACTCCTACCAGCTTGAGGCTGAGCTGCCCGGATTCAACAAGGAAGATATCAACATCGACCTTAAGAACGACACTCTGACCATAAGCGCATCTCACAATGAGAACAAGGATGAGAAGGACGACAACGGCAAGTACATCCGCCGCGAGCGCAGAAGCTCATCTTACCAGAGATCCTTCCACGTTGAGGGACTTAAGCCCGAGGATATCATCGCTCAGTACAGGAACGGTGTTCTCACAGTTAACCTGCCCAAGAAGGAAGCCATTCCTGAGAAGGAAGAGGCTGCCCGCATTGAGGTCAAGGACTGATTATCCGGGATCTGAGGCAGGAGATATTTCTTTTGCCATGACATATAGAAATCCTCACTAAAAAAGCCCGGCTCTGCGTCATATAACACAGGGCCGGGCATTTTCATGTCATTTGATATTAATAGTTCTGAGCTCTTCTGATGAAGTAAGCCTGAGGGTGATTACATACGGGGCATACCTCGGGAGCCTTAGGGCCAACCACGATGTGACCGCAGTTTGAGCATTCCCAGATGGTGTCGCCGTCTGAAGAGAATACGATGCCGTCCTCGATGTTCTTAAGGAGTTTTCTGTAGCGCTCCTCGTGCTCCTTCTCGATGGCTGCTACCATGTCAAAGAGCTGAGCGATGTCCTCGAAGCCTTCCTCACGTGCCTTCTTGGCAAATGAAGGATACATCTCCTGCCACTCATAGGCCTCACCGTCAGCTGCAGCGTTTAAGTTATCAACTGTTGTGCCGATTCCTGAGAGGATCTTGTACCACAGCTTGGCGTGCTCTTTCTCGTTAGCTGCTGTCTCCTCAAAAATCTTGCTGATCTGTACATAGCCGTCCTTTTTAGCCTTGGAAGCAAAGTAGGTGTACTTGTTGCGGGCCTCGGACTCACCTGCAAATGCTGCAAGGAGGTTCTTCTCGGTCTCAGTGCCCTTAAGTTCGTTAGTTCTTGGTTCTAAATTAGCCATAATTCAATCCCCTTTCCTACTGCTGTAAAATCTAGTTGTGCGCTATGCAATCATTTTAGCATAAGCAGTTTGACACTTAAAGCCCCATAAACTATAGTTTTTTTGACGGCAAAAGAACTGTCGGCAAAGCGAATATGATTGGAGAAATATATATGGAAAATTTCGAATATGAAGGATACGTGGGAACTGTAAATTACGATAAGAAATGCGACTATTACACCGGGGAGGTGGAGATTGACGGAAGGCTCTACACCTACGAGGGTGACAGTCTTGAGGAACTCAGGGAGGATTTTGAGGATATCATAGATTCCATCATAGCTTTTGAGGATATGGAGGGCGAAGAGGAAGAAGAGGAGTGAGATCCCCGGAGGGCTTTCGGAAGGAAAAGCAGGCTGCACAGGGGGCTGACCGGAGGCACTTAAATATGGTATACTCATGGTGTTTTGTAAGGGAGAGTAAGGTATGAATCAAGCACTTGATATTTTTCTTAAGTATGCGCTGCCACTTATCGTGGCGTATTTTCTCAATTTGATCTTGAATAAATTTCTCAGTAAGGAGAGGCTTAGGGGTAAGCTTCATCTTATGTTCTTAAAGGGTATCATCCTGGCGCTTATATGGGCGGCAGCAGCACTGGTGGTTCTGCAGCAGTCCAAGATGTTCTCCAAGACTTGGGAGACGGCGCTTGCTTCTTCCGGAATAGCTGCTGTTGTTCTCGGTCTTGCGGCTCAGTCAACACTCAGCAATGTGTTTTCGGGGATTGCCCTTTCTGCGTCTGCTTCAAGGCCCTTTGATATCGGAGACAGGATCAAGATTGATTCCTACGATCCGGGCTTTGTTGAGAACATAACCCTCAGGCACACAGTGATCAAGACTTACCAGAATGAGATAATCTATATTCCCAATTCAATCGTGGGATCTTCAGCCATAGTGAACTATACACAGGAGAAGTCCTTCTCTTATCCCGTAAGGGTTTCCGTTGCCTACGGAACCGATATGGAGAAAGCCATGAATATCATGGCGGATGCGGTTTGCGCTCATCCCAAGCATCACGGCGCAAGGCCTACTGTACTGTGTAAGAGCTGCGATGACAGCGGAGTGACACTTCAGGTGCTGGTGGAGACCATGGACTTTAAGGATAATCCGAGAGCCTGCTCCGAGACACTGGTTGAGATCATGAAGAGGTTTGAGGCAGAGGGGATAGAGATTCCATATAATAAACTTGTATTGCTGAAAGGCAAAGAATGGGGGGAAAATGGGTAAGCTGTATTTCAGGTACGGAGCTATGGGGAGTTCCAAGACAGCGAATGCACTGATGGTGCGTTACAACTATATTGAGAAGGGACAGAATGCAATTCTGTTAAAGCCCAGGACAGACGACAGAGACGGTGAGAAGACCGTGAAGTCCAGGATCGGACTCAGTGCCGAGGGAATTTTTGTCGAGGACTTTCTTGAGGAAGCCAAGAATCAGTGGTTTACCAAGAAGTCAGACACCTGGAAGAGACTGGACTGTGTCATTGTGGACGAGGCTCAGTTTCTGACAGAGGAGCAGGTTGATCTTCTGGCGGAGATCGTGGACAGATATGATCTTCCCGTTATCTGCTACGGACTTAGGACTGACTTTACAAGCCATCTTTTTACAGGCTCCAAGAGACTGATGGAAATTGCCAATTATATTGAGGAAGTTCCCACAGTTTGCTGGTGCGGAAGGAGGGCTCACTTTAACGCCCGTGTCAGCAACGGCAAGATTGTCAGGGACGGAGAGCAGATCATGGTGGGAGGCAACGATTCCTACGTATCACTGTGCAGAAGGCATTTCCTCAGCGGCGAGGTTCACGGTGTCCGCGAAAGAGATATAAGAGAAGAGAACTGAAGCAGATAAAAGCTTGAATGATATAAGCTTGAATGATTTATGATTGAATGATTTATGCTTAAATGAAGCGGCCCCGGGTATTACAACCCGAGGCCGCTGTTGTTATTAATGCTGATATTCATGGGGATTATGTATTACTTGTAGTGTATTGCTTGTTGTGTATCACTTGTACAAGTCGCTGAGCTGTTTGATCTCGCGTCGCATCTTATCAACTACTTCATCAGGACCTGTAATCTTTACGTTGCTTCCAAGGGCGAAGATCCATCCCAGGAACTGATCGCTGACTGCAACCTCAACTCTTGTCTCCGACCAGCCCTCCTGATCGTAGGGGCGGATCGTTATTTCTTTTCCGAAGCGATCGATGATAACGCCCACAAGGTCATTCTTGAAGGCCAGGTGAACGGTGGTCTCCTCGCCGCCAAACATGCCAAAGTTCATTCTGGCGTATTTAGCCATGTCAAAGGATTTGAAGTGCTCTTTTCCAAGGCGCTTCTCATCGATGATGGCGATGTCCCGCATCTTGTCTACTCTGTAATGTTTGATCTTGTCGGTTTCTTCCTCATAGGCTATCAGGTAGTAGTTCTCATCATCCCAGGTAAGGGCCCAGGGGCTCAGGCGATAGAGGCTGTCTTTTCTGGGAACCATTTCTTTATTGAGGTCCCATTTCATATATTCAAACTCAATCTGCTTGTTGGCTGAGATGGCGTTGTAGATCTCGTCAACGATATAGTAGATACTCTCGTTCATGGTCTTGATCCTGCCCTGAACGTAGACCTGACGCTTGAGTTGTCCGGCCTCATATCTGCTGACAAGCTCGGTGAGCTTCTTGATGAGGGTGTTGGATTTCTTTTCAGTGATGAATTTAGAGGATTGGATGGCGTCCACAAGGAGCTTTAGTTCCGCAATTTCAAACTGTTTTTCTCCCACGTGGTAGGTGTAGCTTTTGCCGTCCTTTTCTCCGATTATGTCGATGCCAAGGTAGCGCAGGGACTCAAGATCGTCATAAAGACTTTTTCTGTCGGCGGTAACGCCTTTCTCCTCCAGGAGCTTCTTGATCTCCGCCATGGTAAGTCCATGGTTGTCATCTGTCTCCTGTACCATGATCTGACTGAGATAATAGAGCTTCAATTTCTGATTGGACCCCTTGGGCATAGTGACCTCCTTGTAGTAGGCAGGCGCTCAGAGGTATTGGAAATGTCAGCATCCTCCGAGGTGCCGGAATGTCCAAACCTTCTGTGAATGCGCCTTCAGCCTGTATCTATTATATCAAAGGATTTTGCGCTATAAATAGTAATTCGGCTTTTGTCAGGTTATCTTATTAACTTCTCGGCCCGGGCAGAAGGAGTGTAGCATAGCCCGCGTCTGCGTCAAGGACTAAAGCAAGCGCGCCTGCGGTGGTTCCGCACGGTTGGGGTGTGTCGACTGCGGTCTCTGCTTGGGGGTGCGACTGCGGTCTTTGCTTGGGGGCTGCTGTTTGTGAAAAACGTTGTAAGCACCGCCCAGAATGAGAATACGAATCTGGGCGGTGGGTAAAAATGCAAAATGCACCGCTCAGATC